>Ga0160452_100075_pt1 | contig 131677 bp, 121 predicted proteins | sample HID1971I_E6MG_FD_108230 | JGI IMG/M metagenome (GOLD analysis project Ga0160452, IMG submission 108230) | Enriched millipede-associated microbial communities from UW Madison campus, WI, USA - HID1971I_E6 MG | ecosystem: Host-associated > Arthropoda: Insects > Digestive system > Unclassified ...
CACCAACCTCCCGGGCGTCTTCGCCTGCGGCGACGCCGTCGACCACACCTACCGGCAGGCCATCACCGCCGCCGGTTCCGGGTGCGCCGCCGCGCTCGACGCCCAGTCCTACCTCACCGAGGTCGCCGACGCCGAGGGCGAGCAGTCCCTCGCCGGCACCCCGACGGCGCCCAACCCTGACGGGCTTCCTGCGGCCCTCGCCGACGCGCGGGAGGTGGCTCGGTGAGCGCGACTGCGACCCCGCAGATCGACGCCGTCCGGCGCCTGTCCACCCTGGACCGCTGGCTGCCGGCCTGGATCGGGCTGGCCATGATCGGCGGCCTGCTGGTGGGCCGGTTCGTCCCGGGCCTGTCGGACGTGCTGGCCTCGATGGAGGTCGGCGGCATCTCCGTCCCGATCGCCCTGGGCCTGCTGGTGATGATGTACCCGGTGCTGGCCAAGGTCCGCTACGACAAGGTCGCCGCCGTGACCGGGGACAAGAAGCTCCTGGCCAGCTCGCTGCTGCTGAACTGGATCGTCGGCCCGGCACTGATGTTCGCCCTGGCCTGGACGTTCCTGCCCGACCTGCCCGAGTACCGCACCGGCTTGATCATCGTGGGCCTGGCCCGCTGCATCGCGATGGTCGTGATCTGGAACGACCTCGCGTGCGGGAACCGGGAGGCCGCCGCCGTCCTGGTCGCGATCAACTCCGTGTTCCAGGTGATCGCGTTCTCCCTGCTGGGCTACTTCTACCTCACCGTGCTGCCCGGCTGGCTCGGCCTGGACACCCAGGGACTGGACGTCTCGATCGGGCAGATCGCCCTCAACGTGCTGGTCTTCCTCGGCATCCCGCTCGTGGCCGGGTTCGCGTCCCGCTGGATCGGCGAGCGGACCAAGGGCCGCGACTGGTACGAGGAGCGGTTCGTCCCGCGCATCGGCCCGTGGGCGCTGTACGGCCTGCTGTTCACGATCGTGCTGCTGTTCGCCCTGCAGGGCGACGCCGTGACCTCGAACCCGCTCGACGTCGTGCGCATCGCGCTGCCGCTGCTGGTGTACTTCGCCGTCATGTGGGGCCTCGGCATGGTGCTCGGCAAGCTCCTGGGCCTGGGCTACGCCCGCACCACCACGCTCGCGTTCACCGCGGCGGGCAACAACTTCGAGCTCGCCATCGCCGTGGCCATCGGCACCTTCGGCGCCACCTCCGGCGAGGCCCTGGCCGGGGTCGTCGGCCCGCTCATCGAGGTCCCCGTGCTCGTGGGCCTGGTCTACGTGTCCCTGTGGGTCGCCCGGCGCTGGTTCGCCGTCGACCCCTACGCCATCGAGGTACCCGCACGAGCGCTGGACGAGGTGAGGTCATGACCACCACCGACACGACCGAGGAGCGCATGCCGCTGACGGTGCGAGACCCGGACTGCGGGCCTCGCATCGAGGCGCACGCGATCGGCACCGAGGCCGCGGGCCTGGTCGCCGCCACGCTCAAGGCCCTGGCCGAACCCTTGCGGCTCCGGATGCTGTCCTTCATCGCCACGGCGCCGGCCGGCGAGGCGTGCGTGTGCGACCTGGCCGAGCTGACCGACGTCTCCCAGCCCACCGTGAGCCACCACCTCAAGGTGCTGCGCGACGTCGGCGTGCTCGCCTCCGAGCGGCGCGGCACCTGGGTCTGGTACCGCATCACTCCCGGCTACAAGTCGGCCATCAGCACCCTGCTCGAGTCGTTCGCCCCCGCCGCGCTGGACGCCATGGGCGAGCACCCGCACCTGACCGGGCTCGAGGACGCCGACAAGGCACTCGATCGCCTTGCCGCCGACCTCGCAGCCACGTATCCCGACCTGGCCCGCGAGGTGGTGCTGCGTACCGTGCGCGAGTCGTATACCGCGCTGGCCCGCTCGGCCAAGGTCTCCGCGCACCTGCTCATCCTCGCCGAGCAGTTCACCCGTCAGCGCCTGGCCGACCTGACCCGCGAGGCGGCCAGGAACGCCGGCGGCGGAGCTGCGTCCACGCCTCAGGTGTTGTTCGTGTGCGTCGCGAACGCCGGCCGCTCCCAGCTCGCCGCCGCGCTCGTACGGCACCACGCCGGCGACCGGGTCGTCGTCCGCTCCGCCGGGTCGACGCCGGCCGCGGACGTGCACCCCGCCGTCCGCCCCGAGCTCGCCGCCCTGGGCACCGACGAGCCGTTCCCCAAGCCGCTCACCGACGACGCCGTCCGCGCCGCCGACGTCGTGATCACCATGGGCTGCGGCGACGTGTGCCCGGTCCTGCCCGGCAAGCGCTACGAGGACTGGCTCGTGGGCGACCCCGCGCTGGCCTCCCCGGCAGGCGTCGCGGCCATCCGCGACGAGCTCGACACCCGCGTGCGCGCCCTCCTGGCCGACCTGCTGCCCGACCTCGACCTGCCCACCCCGTGAACGACCGACCCTCGGAGACCACCGTGACCGACACCCCCGCCACCGCGAAGCCGTCCGCCCTGTTCGTCTGCGTGCACAACGCCGGCCGTTCCCAGATGGCCGCGGGCTACCTGCGCGCGCTGTCGGGCGACGCCGTCGAGGTGCGGTCCGCCGGCTCGATGCCCGCCGACCGCATCAACCCCGTCGCCGTCGAGGCGATGGCAGAGGTGGGCGTCGACATCACCGCCGAGCAGCCCAAGGTGCTCACCACCGAGGCCGTCCAGGCGTCCGATGTCGTGATCACCATGGGTTGCGGCGACGCGTGCCCGATCTTCCCCGGCAAGCGGTACCAGGACTGGCAGCTCGACGACCCCGCCGGCCAGGGCATCGACGCCGTCCGCCCCATCCGCGACGAGATCGAGCGCCGCGTGCGCGAGCTGCTCGCCTCCCTCGACCTCGAGCCCGTGGCCTGACCCGCACCGACGCACGACGGGCCGCAACCTGACAAGGTTGCGGCCCGTCGTGCGTCGTCGGTTCAGGCGAGCGACTTCTGCAGCAGCGTGGTGCCCAGCCACCGGTCGAACTTGCGTCCGACCCGTTCGAGCCGCCCGGCGTCGGCGAACCCGGCCCGCCGGTGCAGCGACAGGGAGGCAGGCGAGTCCATGTCCGCGACGACAGCGATCACCTCGCGCGCGCCGGCCCGCTCCGCCTCCTCGATGAGGCGGGCCATGAGCTGCGTGCCGACGCCACGGCCGGTGTGCGCGGGGTCGAGGTAGATGGAGTCCTCCACCGTGTGCTCATAGGCGGGACGCGGGCGCCACGGCCCGACGTACGCGAACCCGGCGACGTCGCCGTCGGCGTCCGCGACCAGGAACGGCCACCCGCCGTCCCGGACGGCATCGAGCTTCGCGTCCCACAGCGGGCGTCCCGGCGGGTCCAGCTCGAACGTCGCCGTCGAGGTCATGACGTAGTGGTCGTAGATGGCCGCGACCCCCGCCATGTCGGCGGGGGTCGCGGCGCGCAGCGTGAGGCTCACGCGTCCTCGCCGTCGCCGGAGCGGCCGTGCACGATGCCCGACGCGAAGCCCACGCCGGCCGGGGCGCCGACGCCGAGCGTGACCAGCTGCGGCTCGGCCGGAGCGGTCCCGCAGCACGACCCGGCCGACGACTCGCCGTCCGCCTCGATCGCCAGGTCGCTGGAGCACACCCCCGTGGCCGGGAGGTTCAGCTCGACGGCATCCGCCGCGACCCGGTCGCCGGCGAGGGCCGCCGCCACGGAGCGGACCTGCTCGTAGCCGGTGGCGAGGAGGAACGTCGGGGCGCGGCCGTAGGACTTCATGCCCACCAGGTAGAAGCCGTCGTCCGGGTGGCTCAGCACCGCCTCGCCGTGCGGCGGCACCGTGCCGCAGGAGTGCTGGTTGGGGTCGATGAGCGGCGCCAACGCGCTCGGCGCCTCGACCACCGGGTCGAGGTCGAGGCGGACCTCGCGCAGCATGTCCAGGTCGGGGCGGAAGCCGGTCGCGTTGACGATCGCGTGCACGTCCAGCGCGAGCGGCTCGTCCTTCGCGGTGCCGAGCACCTGGACCGAGCCGTCGGCCGGGACGAGTCGCTCGATCGAGACCCGGGTGAGCAGGCGCAGCCGGCCGGCGTCCACCGCGTCCTTGAGCCGCGTGCCCAGCAGCCCGCGGGCGGGCAGCTCGTCGTCCGTGCCGCCGCCGAACAAGCGCCGCGCCGATCCGCCGCGGATCGCCCACGTGATCGTGGTGCCCGGCGTGGTCTCGGCGAGCTCGACCAGGCTCAGCAGCGTGTTCGCCGCCGAGTGCCCCATCCCCACGACCAGCGTGTGCTTCCCCGCGAAACGGTCGCGCGCCGCACCGAGGACGTCGGGCAGCGGACCCGTGACGAAGGGCGCCGCTGCGGCCTCGCCTGCGGCAGGCAAGCCGGAGACCCCCAGCGGGTTAGAGGTGTCGTACGTCCCGGAAGCGTCAATCACCGCGCGGGCGAGAACGTCCTTCACGCGTCCGTCGGCCCCCACCGTGCGCACCCGGTAGCCGCGGCGCTCACGACCGAGTGACCGCGACTTGTCTGCACCGTCCCGCGCCACCGCGAGCACCCGTGTTCCGGTCCGCAAGCGCGTGGAGATCTCCGGGGTCGCGGCCAGGGGCGCGAGGTAGTCGTCGACGAGCTCACGTCCGGTCGGCAGGGCGTCGAGGTCGGGCGACGTCCAGCCGGTGGGCTCCAGCAGACGGCGAGCCGCGGCGTCGACGTCGTACCGCCACGGCGAGAACAGCCGCACATGGCCCCACGACGAGATCGCCGCACCAGCCCGCTCGCCGGCCTCCAGCACCAGCGGCTCCAGCCCCCGCTCCAGCAGGTGCGCCGCAGCCGCCAGCCCCACCGGGCCGCCGCCGATCACGACCACCGGTAGCTCGTTCCGAGCAACCTCGCTCATCACCACTCCTCACATCGAGAATCATCGATACGGCGATCCTGGACCACCTATCGATGGATGTCAATCTATGCGAGGATGGGGGCGTGACCACGACTGCGCCTGCACCCCTGCCTCTCGCCGCACCCGCGGACGGCGGCTGCTGCGCGCCCGCGCTCTCCCAGGCGGTCGAGCCCGGGGTCGCGCAAGAGCTCGCCCGGTCATTCAAGGCCCTCGCCGACCCCGCCCGCGTCCAGCTCCTCGCGATCGTCGCCAACCAGCCCGGCGCCGAGGCGTGCGTCTGCGACCTCACCGAGCCTGTCGGCCTCTCGCAGCCCACCGTCAGTCACCACCTCAAGATCCTCGTCGAGGCAGGTCTGCTCGAGCGCGAACAGCGCGGCCGCTGGGCCTACTTCTCCCTCGCACCCGGCGCCCTCGCCGCACTCATCGGATCCCTGTCGGCCGCAACGCAGGTCAACGCGTAGTCCGCGCACCTGGAGGTTTTGAAACCTCCAGAACCCGTTTCTGGCGCGCCTCAGAATCGGTCAGTTCTGAAGCGCGAACTGGACTCGTTCGAGTTCGAAAAGTACGCCAGGATCGGCTCGGTCGGCACCGGCCCAGCAGCACCTGGATTGCCCGGGACGGTCGGTCCTGCTGTGCGAGGTCGTTGTGAGACGCCCTGAGTTCGTCGCGACGGACACGGCCTCGCGACGACGCCGGCGCCCGGGGCCTGGGGCTCGGGCTCCCGAGGACTCCGCTACACCTCGCTGACGGCGTGAGCCGCTTGCTCGACGAGATCCGCCACGGTCCGAGGGCGCGACACGTAGATCGCATGGCTCCCGGGCGTCTCGGCGACCGTCGCGCCCATCCGTTCCACCATCGTGGCCTGGGCCGCGGGCGGGATCATCCGGTCCTCGGTGACGTGCAGGTACCAGCTCGGCTTGGTGCGCCAGGCCGCGTCCGTGATCACGCCGCCGAGCGCCTCGACCCCCCACGGGACCTGCGCGTCGGCCATGAACGCGGCCTGCGCCTCGGGGACGTCTCCCGCGAACGCCGCGTGGAACTTCGACCGGTCCAGGAAGAGGAAGCCGTCCACGGGCGGGAGGATCGGCGGCTGCGGGCCGTCCTGCGGGAAGGTCCCGAGCAGTGCGTTCACCGACTCCCCGGTGTCCGGGGCGAACGCGGTGACGTAGACGAGCGCGGCGACCTTCTCGTGGATCCCTGCCTCGGTGATCACCGCGCCGCCGTACGAGTGCCCGACGAGCACCGCGTGACCGTCGATGTCGTCGAGGACGGCGCGGGTCGTCGCGGCGTCGCCCGCGAGCGAGATGGTCGCGTTCTGCACCACGCGCACCTCGAAGCCGTCGCCGCGCAGCTCGTCGTAGACGCCCTGCCACCCTGACCCGTCGACGAACCCGCCGTGCACCAGAACGATCGTCGGACTGCTCATGCTGGTCTCCCTTTTCACCCGGCCGCACGAGGCCGACCCGCGTGCGTGACGCCAGTCCAGGTTCGAGGATCGAGCCCTGCGGTCTCGCGGACGACGGCGCAAGAGAAGCGGACCGTAGTGCACAGTCCGCGCTCCGGTCAGCACGAGGCGCCGCCCGCCGCGGCTGTCCCCGCCTGGTTCGAAGGAGCACCGATGCCTGACGTCGTGGTGACCACCGCCGCCGTGGCCCCGTCGGACCGGGAGGCCTATTGGCATCACGTCCTGGCGGACATGTTCGCTCCGGTCGCACTCGAGGGCTGGACTGACGCGCCAGACCCCGGCGCCCGGCTGACGGGTACGCGTCGTGGGCCCGTGCTGCTCGCCGACCTGGCCGCCACCCCACACATCCACCGCCGACTCACGTCGCAGATCCACGCCGCGGACGCCGCGTTCTGTCAGGTCGCCGTCCTGACCAGCGGGGCCGCCCGCCTCGACCAGGACGGCCGCACCGCCGAGCTTGGCCCGGGGGACCTCGTCGTCTACGAGAACAGCCGCCCCTTCACCTGGACCTTCACCCGCCCATGGCGAGCCTGCGTGCTCTCCATCCCCTCCGACACCGTCCGACTCTCGACCCGCGAGCGGACCACGATGAGCGCCCGACGCCTGTCAGGGTCGGACGGCCTCTCCGGTGTCGTCGCGCGCTTCGTCCGCGATGCCACCCGCCACGCCTCCGACACCTCTGCCCGCGACGCCGACAACCTGCTCGGCCAAGCAGCGGACCTCGCTGTCACACTCCTCGCGTCAGAGTCGAACAGCGAGCTCCCCGACGCACGCCACCGGAACACGATGACCCTGGTCAAGGACTTCATCGCCACTCACCTACGCGACCCGGCCCTGACCCCTGAAGCCATCGCGAACGAGGCGCACATCTCGACCCGGCAGCTGCACAAGCTGTTCGAGGGCGAGCACCACACCGTCGCCCTCTACGTCAGGGACCTCCGCCTACGCCTGGCCCACCGCGAGCTCATCGACCCCGCGAACGTCAGTCTCAGCGTGGCCACGCTCGCGCACCGGTGCGGGTTCGGCGACATCAGCGGGTTCGGGCGGGCGTTCAAGGCCGCCTACGGGGTCACGCCGGGCGAGGTCCACCGCCCACACGTGAACGGCGGCCATGAGCCGCGGGCCCACTGACCACCTCAACCTGGACGGGCGGACGACAGGCTGTCGTCGGCGAGCTTTGACACAGGTCGTGGCATTTTTCGCGTCGACGCTCACTCTGTCCACCCGAGCAGATCTCCCTGGTTTCGAAACATCCAGAACCCGATTCTGGCGCGCCTCAGAATCGGTCAGTTCTGAAGCGGTGCGCAACCTAGTTGAGGGTCGACAACAGTCAGCGCTGGTAGGCGACGCACGGTCCGTAGTCGGCGGCCGTCCGGTCGTCGTGGCGCGGCTGTGTCAGGCAGTGGTTAGGTCGCAACGTCCGTATCCCGAAGGGTTGCCCGTGGTGATCCTTCGGCCTTCGTCGTCCGATTTCGCAGGCGACCTCGATGGTGTTCCTCATGCCCCTCCGGGCACCCTGATGACGGTGGAGTTCGCAAGGGCTGCTGGCCGGAACGTGTAGATGTGGCGGTGGCCGATCGGGAACGCCTCGCTCAGGGAGTTCTCCTATGTGGCGGGCGCGGACGCTCGGGCGGCGAGCTTGCGCAGCTCCTCGACGACGTCGGGCCAGAGGGCCTCGGGCGTCGTGTGGCCCATGCCCGGATAGGTGCGGAACACCGCGCCGGGGACCTGTCGTGCGGTGTCGCGACCCCCGGACACCTTGACGATCGGGTCGTCCTGGCCGGAGACCACCAGAGTCGGCACGCGCAAGGTCGATAGGGCCGGCAGCCGCACGCCGGACATCGCCGCGAGCTGCCGCTGGGTGGTGCGCGGGTCGCGCGGCGACCGGTCGTGGCTGACGGCCGCGACCTCCCGGGCCCACTCCTCGGGGAACGGGTGCGCGGGCGACGACAGGGCCCGCCAGATCGCCACCAGAACGTCGATCGCCTCGTCGCGCGTGGTCGGCTCCCCGAGGCGCGCCATCTCGCGGAAGATGCCGAACCGAACGTAGGACAGCCGGCGCAGCGTGCTCGCCGTGGCCGGCAGGCCGGAGACGCTCGTCAGGGAGCGGACCCGCTCCGGGCGCGACAGCGCCACGGCCTGCGCGATGCCGGCGCCCATCGAGGTCCCCAGCAGGTGTGCCGACCTCCAGCCGACGGCGTCCAGGACGGCCTCGACGTCGTCGAGCATGTCGGTGCCCGTATACGCCGGGGTGGTGCCGCCGAGCAGCGCGCGCCAGGGGCTCTGCCGCCGGGGTGATGCGAAGTGGGTGGAGAGGCCGGTGTCGCGGTTGTCGAAGCGGGCTACCGCGAACCCCGCGTCGACCAACTGCTCGCAGAACGCGTCGGGGAACCAGACCATCTGAAAGTCGAGCCCCATGATCAGCAGCAGCGGCTCGCCGGACCGGAGGTCACCGAACGTCTCGTAGGCGATCGTGACGCCGCCGCGGGAGGCATAGCGGGTGGTGGGGGGCATCGGGTTCCTCGCATTTTCTGTGAACAGTGTTCGCTGTAGGACAGCGTACTAGACTGTGAGCGGTGTACGCAGAGAATGGGCGGGCGCGCAGCATCTGGCTGCGGAGAGAGCGCGCCGACCGAGGGCCGGCGCCCGGGCACGACCGTGCCGGCATCGCCGCGGCCGCGGTCCGGCTCGCCGACGACGGCGGGCTCGCCGCCGTCTCGATGCGGAAGGTGGCGGGGGCGATCGGCGCCGGGGCCACGGCCCTGTACCGGTACGTCGACAGCAGGGACGAGCTGCTCCAGCTGATGCTCGACACGGTGCTGGCCGAGGTCCGTTTTCCGGCACTGTCCGGCAACTGGCGAGGCGACCTCCTCGCGCTCGCCCGCGCGCTGGGGACCGTCTGCCGGCGGCACCCCTGGACGGTCGACGTCTTGCAGGCGCAGCCCCCGATGACGCCCCACGGCGTTGCCTATCTCGAGCGCTCGCTCGCCGTAATGGCGTCGGTCGACGCGCCGGGCGCGGCCAAGCTCGAGACCGCCGCCATGGTGATCGGTCTCGTCACCACGGTCGCCCGCACCGAGCTCGCGGCCGACCGCTCGACCCAAGAGTGGCAGGCGGCGCAGGAGGAGTACCTGCGAGCGGTTGTCGCGGCGGGGGAACACCCGCACCTCGCAAGGGTGGTCGCGTCGTCGAGCCCTGCGCCGCAAGATGACGACCTGCTGGGCCGGCTTCTGCCCCGCATCCTGTCCGGGCTGCTTGGGGCTTCGAAGACCTAAGCCATACCGGCCTGTGCGCGCTAGCAGGCGAACTGGCTGCCGACCCCGGCTGCGGAGAGCCTTCCGCTCGACCTGAGCAAGTACGTCTCTGGCGAGGCCGTGACGTCCGGGCGATGGTGGTCGGCCCCGATCCGCAAGCGCGCCAGGACTGAACACGAACCAAGCCGCGTTGCCCGGGCCTCCTCGGTGGCGCTGCTGGCGTAGGCGACAGACGACCACCGAGGTTTCGAAACGTGCAGAACCCGATTCTGACGCGCCTCAGAATCGGTCAGTTTTGGTTCTTCAAGCAGTCTTGTCGAAGTCCTCAGTGCCTCGGTCAGCCCGGGATGTCAGCGGAAGTCCGCGGCGTGATCGATGGCCCAGGTGCGGAACGACCTGGCCGGCCGCCCGGTGAGGTTCTCCACCGTGGAGGTGACGCCGTTCCGGTTGCCGACCATCGCCTCCCACGCGTCCAGGGCGCCGTCCGCCGTCGCAGGCGGCCATCCCCACTCGTCGATGATCCGGGCGCGCATCTCGTCTCGGGGAATCTCCTCGTAGCTGACGGGGCGGCCGACTGCATCGCCGATGGCGGCCGCCTGCTCGACGTGTGTGAGGATCTCCGGCCCGGTCAGGACGGGCTTGGCGCCGACCAGTGCGGGTTCCGTCAGTGCGATCACGGCGACTGCCGCGAGGTCGGCCTCGTGCACGAGCGACCGGCTCAGGCCGGCGTACGGTCCGTGCACCATCCCGGTGGCGCGGATCTCCGCCGCCCAGCCGAGCGTGTTGGTCGCCATCCCCCCGGAGCGCAGGAACGTCCACTCGGCACCCGAGTCCTCGACGAGGTGCTCGATCGCGGCGTGAGAGCCGATGATGCCTTCGACCGGTACGTCGCGGTGGTCGGGGACGCCGTCGGCGGACAGGTAGACGATCCTCCGCGCGTGCTTCGCCAGCCGTGCGACCAGCTCGGGCGCCCGCGCGTCGGCCTGCAGCGTGGGGAAGACGAGGAAGGCGGCGTCGACGCCGTTCAGAGCGTCGTCGAGGCTCTCCGGTTCCGACAGGTCGCCGGCCACCATCTCGACGTCGTCGGGGAGGTCCGCCCCGGCCGGGTGGCGGGTGAGCGCCCGGACGTGGACGCCACCTCGCTCGCGCAGCTGGCTGACCACCTGCCCGCCGACGTTCCCGGTCGCGCCGGTCACCAGGATTGTGGGGCTCTCGTGCATGGTCGTCCGCCGTTCTGTCGTGGGGTGTGCCGCCCGGTCGGGACGGCACCACCCCACCTTCATTCCTCAACCATGGTCGAGGTCAACAGCGCGCCGTCGATTATCCGCCGTCGGCGAAACTCCCCGCCCGGGCAGTCGTGGCCCTCCCCGTCGCGCCCGGATGACCGCACATCACACGAGAGGTCGCGCGGTAGTGCCTGACCACTTCCTCATGGCGTGAGTTGCGGCGTCGACGTGCGATTGGGGCTTGGCGGGTATCTCCGACTCGCAGACCTGCCCCGCGACGCCGAGGTTTCGAAACGTCCAGAATTCGATTTTGGCGCGCCTCAGAATCGGTCGGTTCTGAAGCCGACAGGGCAGTTCGGTTCGGGCCGGCGGTCAGATCCATCCGGCGACGACGCGCGCTCCCTGTACTACGAGCGCGCCGAGCCCGATCACTGCGAGCAGGCCGAGCATCACCACCACCGCGCAGCCCAACACATTGAGGGCACGCTGGACACGGTCGGGATCTTCTTTCTGCGGATGCCGGCTGGCTGGCCGTGTCGCGTCCTTACGCAGCGCGGTAAGCCGCTCCGCACCCAGCGGCCCGAGGGCGCCGACGTCGCCCGACCATGCCAGTGCTGCGAGCCGTCCACGTGCGGACTGAAAGGCGCGTTCGAAGGCGGCCAGCTCGTCCGGGTCCGGGTCCTCGGACAGGAACGACCAGCGCCCGGCCTGTGCGAACTCACTTTGGCTGCGGTATATGTCGGCGAGCCGTGACCTGACGTCGAGGCGTTCCGGGTACGAGCGCACAAGGCTGCGGAGCCGTTGAATCGCCGGGAGGACCTGACCTCGCTCGAGATCTCTCTCCACCCGTTGCAGCGTGACGTCGATCGGCATACGTCAAGTGTCCCGGAGTCCTTGCGGATGAGCCCAGCGGACTACCCTGCAGCAGCCTGCTCGGAACTGGAGTGACGCCCAGTCGATCGCTCCGAAGCCCGGGCCGCAGAATCGGTCAGTTCTGCGCTGTCTCGCCGACCTGTCGAGAATCGACAAGAACCGGTGTTGCACCTGGGCGCCTCGGAACGATGTAGGGGTGTGAGACAGAGGATGAGCCCGTGACGGCGCCCCCAGACATCGTGTTCAGCGAGGTCTTCCGGGCGCTGTACCCAGACGTGCTGAGGTTCGTGCAGCGGCGCACCGATCCGGACGTCGCCGAGGATCTTGTGGCCGAGGTCTTCGCTATCGCGTGGAGCCGGTGGGCTGACGTGCCGCGTGAGGTATGTCCGTGGTTGTTCGGCGTTGCCCGCAACGTGGTCGCCGAGGACCGCCGCTCCCACGGCCGGCGGAATCGCCTCGCGCTGCGCATCGGCGCCGAGCGTGACCTGCCACAGGATGCCATCGCTCTCGCGACGGCGGCGGTGGACCTTCACGTCGCGTGGAGTCGCCTGAGCGAGGCCGACCGCGAGGCGCTGGCCCTGGTCGCATGGGACGGGCTCACCGGCCGCGAGGCCGCCCAAGTCCTGGGCTGCACGCGTGCCGCCTTCTCGGTGCGCCTGTCCCGAGCGCGCCGCCGCCTCAAGCGTCTGCTCGCAGACATCGAACCCGAACCTCACGCCGACCCGGCCGTGTGGCCCGGCCGGGGAGCGAACCCCGGCGTCGTGGAAGGAACACAGCCGTGAACCTCATGACCGAAGACCCCACACTGCGCCGTCTTGCCGGCGCCAACCCCGCGCCCACCGCGCCGCTGAGCACCGCGGAGACGGCGCGGGCCGAGGCGGTCCTGGAACGCATCACGGCCCGCCCAGAGACCGCGCCCAGCCCCGCCACATCACGGTGGCGCTGGTGGCCCCGAGCAGCCGCCGCTGGCACGGCCCTCGCGGCCGTCATCGCCGCCGGAGTGCTCGGCACCGCTCCCGCCTCGGCCGAGGCAGTGCTGCTCGAAGCGGCGGACAACGCCGCCACCCAGCCCGTTGGAGATGGCGAGTACTGGTACGTGCACGAGCAGGTAGTCGACTCGGGGATGAGACCCGACGAGATTGGCCCATACGACCGCGAGGTCTGGCGGTCGCCCGACACGTTCCTCATCAAGAGCGAAGAGTCCGCAGCTCTCGCCGCCGCGGAGCACGGGGAATCGACGTTTGACCCGTCCCTCGTGCGGGTGCGCGACCTTTCCGACGCCGCCCAAGGTGGCGGCACGCCGGGAATCGGGGGGAACCCGCAGTACACGTGGGACGAGCTCGGCGACCTGCCGACCGATCCTTCAGCGTTGGCCGAGGAACTCACGCTCGGGCTTCCTGCGAGTGGACACAGCCACGACTGGGACGTGTGGAGCCAGGCCGTGAGCCTGCTCCAGGGCAGCCCCGCCCGCCCCGAACTGCGTCGCGCGCTGTGGCAGGTCCTCGCCGGACTCCCCGGCGTCGAGCTGGTCGGTCGCACCTCTGACTCCGCGGGGCGTGATGCTACGGCGATCCGCGCCGACTTCGCGGATCTCGGTCGCGAGGAACTTCTGCTCGACCCGGCCAGCGGCACGCTGCTCGAGACCCGCCTCTCCGACGGCGAGGGCACCGTCCTCCTGAGCACCACAGTCCTCGACCAGGGCCCCCGAGACACCGCACCGGCGGCCGAGCCGCCTCTCTGCGGTCCGGGGTCGGTTCCCGCGAAGTCGTGTTGAGTGTCGCGAGGGTGGTTTCGAACCGACGACCGCGCGAGACCGGCCAGCTCGGGGCCTCCAGAACCGGATTCTGGTCCGCATCAGAATCCGTACGTTCTGCGCGGTCTCGCCGACCTGTCGAGAAGCAACAGGAACCGGCGGCCGCCTTGCGCGGTCAGCCCATGACGCTTCCGCCAGGAGGCGGAGGGGGTCCTGCATCCTTGGGCCAGGTCACCTTCGAACCGGGCTCCGGCCACTCGGGCGGACGGTGGGCACGCCCCTCCCGGCGGGCGCGGCGCGCTGCAGCGCGGCGATGCCACGTCTCCTTGAGTCTCGCGACCTTGCCCACGTCGTTCAACCAGCCCTTCGTGCTCCTTCGCGTGACTCAGGCTACTCGCGTCTGGTCCTGACCATGAGGTAGACGCCCGAGTCGCTGGGCGTCTCTGTAGGGTTTCGAAACCTCCAGAACTCGATGCTGAGCGACTCCAGAGTCAGTCAGTTCTGGAGCATCGCGTGCGATGGGCGCGTCCTACAAAGACTTTTGCCGCACCCTCCGTTCTCGGGCACGGGCACGATCAGGATGCCTCGGCGAAGAGGCGGTCCACGTGTTGATCGATGGCAGCCAGTGCGGCCTGGGGCTCGATCACCTCGAGTTCGAGCAACGGGGTGAACCCGGTCAGCGCGATGATGAGATCTGTCTCGATGTCCGGGTCGCGGTCCGGTGCGATCTGCCCCTGCGTGATCGCCTGTCGGATGAGGCGTTCGACCATGGCGCGACCGTCCCGTAGCCCGAGGCCCGCCTGCTTGCGCATTGCGGGGTCGTGCAGCGCCTCAAGGACGTAAGCGGCGCTCATGCGGCTCGAAGCGCGCGCCTCGGGACCCAGGGGGAGCATTTCGGCGAGAACCAGCCGCAGCACGTCCCTGGGGTGCGGAGGCTGGTCGAGCGCGGCCAGTCCCCGCGTGACCCGGTCGCCGGTCTGCTCGGCATTGAACTCCATCGCGAAGGTCAACAGCCCTGTGCGAGACGTGAAGTAGTGCTGCAGGTGCCCCAGCGAGACCCCCGCCTCGCGGGCGACCTCGCGCATGGTGGCCTTCGTCCAGCCGTGCTGGTCGACGACCCGCCACAGCGCACGAGCGATCGTCTCGCGACGTTCCTGGTGGTCCACCAGCTTCGGCATTCAGCCCCCTCTTCCCGATGACAATACGCATGACACAATACAAGTGTATGGCAACCATCATGGGACGGAGTGACGATGGCTGACCCGCACCCACCACCCGCGTTCTTCAACCCGTACGCGGTCGCCATCGACGAGGAGGTGGCGATCGCGCTGCTGGCTGACATGCATGTTCGGAAGGCCATCGAACGAGGCGAGTTCGACGACCTTCCCGGCAGCGGCAAGCCGCTCGACCTGCCCGATCGCCACGACCCCGACTGGTGGCTGAAGAACCTCATGGTTCGCGAGCGGCTCGTGCTGCTGCCGCCCTCCATCCAGCTGCGCAAGGAGGACGCCGCACTGGACGAACGCCTCGACCAGATGTGGAGCGAGGCGGACGTGCGTCACGAGATCGAGGAGTTCAACAAGCGGGTGCTTCGTGGCCGCTACCAGCCGCCCGCCGGGCCGCCCCTGGTCACCATGCCGCGGGACGTCGAAGCGACGGTTGCTGCATGGGCGGATCGCCGGACGGTGCGAGCCGCGGAGGCACGAGCGAGGGCACGTGCGGAGGCGCCCGATGAGGTCCGTCCTCGCCGGCGACGCTTTCGTCGGCGGCGTCAGTAGTTGCCTTCACCGAGCGGAGCTTCGACCTCTCGACGAGCCGGGCGGGCCCGGACGCCCCGGCGCACGCTGAGACCTGGAGTCTTCGAGACCTCCAGAACCCGATTCTGAGGTGTCACAGAATCGGTCGGTGGTGACCGTCAACGCCCGCTGCCGAGGTCAAGGGTGAGCGAGCGCGGTTCCAGGGTTTCGGGTGTCGACGCGAGCGGTGGGCCAGACCGGACGTGGAAGTGGAGATGCTTGGAATCTTGGTAGTTGCCTAGGTTTGTCATCACGCTCGCGGCACCGTTCGCCTTCAGAACGCCATCCGCTGTGTGTTGCACGGCCTGAAGGAGCCTGCTGGCCAGCACCGGATCATCGAGCGTCAGGAGCGAGTCGACGTGTCGCTTGGGGATCACCACCAGGTGCACGGGCCAGAACGGACGCGTGTGGTGGAACGCCAGGACATCGTCGTCCTCGAGCACGACGTCGATGGGCTCTCGACGAGGAATCGCCACGTCGCAATAGAAGTCATCCCCCGAATATCTGACCATCGGGACAACGTACCGATGGTCGAGGGACCTGCCGCCGAGCGATTCTGGAGCGCCTCGAAAACGGTCGATTCCAGGACGTGCTCGGTGTGATCACAGGGCGAGGGACGGCTCCACGGAGCTGATGACCTTGCGCTTCTCTCGTGCGTACTCGATCTCGCGGCGTGTCGCGGCTCCGACGTATCCGCCTTCGCTCACCACACGGACCTCGTCCGCGAGGTCGATTCGCCTGAGGTGGAGTTCGCCCAGGGCCTCGCGCCTGGTTGGCGTCAGTTCCCCGTTGATCACCTCGGGGCCGAGCACGATCACGCCCAGGGCGTTCAGCCGTCGCCGCTCCGACTCGAACAGGCTCTGGAAGCGCAGCGAGCCGCAGAGGCATACCACCGTGAGTTGTCCGACGACGTCCATTCTCGCTTCTCCTTGCTGTGACAAGCCGGACGGTGGCGATGTTCGCACGCCCTTGCCCGACGAAGGCAACGTCCCGAAACCGGTCGGTATTGAGCTGGCTCTCGTCACTACGTTGGAACCATGCGCACTGACGATCGACCGCTCACCGGCCGCACCGCACTGGTCACCGGGGTCTCTCGCCGCAAGGGCATCGGTTACGCCGTCGCCTGCGAGCTCGCCGGCCTGGGCGCGAATGTCTTCACTCATCACTACTCGCCGCACGACGCCGACCGACCATGGGGCCCGGACGACCTCGACGCGGTCCACGCCGGCGTGGACCGCGCGCTCCAGGACGCCGCCGTCGCGGGACATGCCAGCGCGGATCTCCGAGACCCGGCACAGATCGACGACCTGTTCGACACTGCCCGCGCGCTGACAGGTTCACTTGACATCCTCGTGTGCAACCACGCCCGAAGTGGCGGCGACGGGTCGATCCTCGACATGTCCCCCGGAACGCTCGACGCCTTCTGGGAGACGAACGCGCGCTCCACCCTCCTCCTGACCCGTCGCTTTGCCGGGCAGTTCAATGCGAGCGCGCCTGGCGCTCGGCCGGGAGAACGAGTGACGCGGACCAAGCCAGCCGACCCCGGTACCGCGCCCAAGATCATCTGGATGACCTCGGGTCAGCTGCACGGTCCTATGCGCGGAGAGGTGGCCTACGTGACGTCCAAGGCCGCGCTGGCCGGGATCACCGCCACGGTGGGGGCCGAACTGCTTGACCTGGGCATCGTCCTGAACACCGTCAACCCGGGACCGGTCAACACCGGCTACCTCGACCCCGAGTCGACGGACCGCCCGCTCGACGACCTCGAAGCCCTGCGTGCCGCGACACCGTTCGGCCGCTGGGGCGAGCCGACGGACCCGGCGCGACTCATCGGGTGGCTCGTCAGCCCTGCCGGCTCCTGGGTCGTCGGTCAGGTGCTGACCACGGACGGCGGCTTCGGCCTCCAGTAGTGCCGGGGGTCACGAGCGCGCCATGTTGCCGAGACGCGTTTCCGTGAAACCTAGGTCGCCTCTCGACTGAGGCGAGGGAAACCATTGCCGCGCACGGCGTCGCCTTGGTTGGATGTCGACATCAGTCGAACAAGGGAGTTCGTCATGCCGCAGCCGTCCCGCCGTCAGGTCCTCGCGATGGTTCCCGCCGGAGCGTTCCTCGCGATCGCGGCGCCGTTGCGCGCCCGCGCAGACACCCCGTCGGACCACGCGCGACTCCTGGCGAACGCCCGGGGGATCTTCGCCGGCACGGCGGGGTCGAACGCGCGGCCCGAGGCCGCGGCGAGGCTCGCCGCGATCCACTCCGCGGCGCGCTCCCATCTCGCCGGCCTGGATGCCGCCGGCCCCGGCGAGCTGTTCGCCGGCGTCCCGCTCGGCACGAGCGACCCGAACCTCAGCACGTCGTTCCTCCGGCTGTACGAGATCGCGCTGGCGACCAGCACCCCGGGCTACGCGTCCGACCTCGTGGGGAACGCCCTCGTCCAGCGCCGTGTGCTCGACGGGCTCGAGTGGCTCCACGCGCGCTACTACGGCGACCAGGCCGCCGGCTATTACGGCAACTGGTTCACCTGGGAGATCGGCATCCCCGCGAGCGTCAGCAAGACGTTCGCGCTCCTCGCCGACCTGGCGGCGGCGGAGCGGCCGGGCCTCCTCCCGACGTACGTCGCCTCGATGGACGCGTACCTGCGCAACGGGAAGGACGGCGACGTCGACCTCGACTCCCGCTTTCACACCGGCGCGAACCTCGCCGACATCACGACGAACCGCGTGCTGCAGGGCGCGCTCACCGGCGACGACGCCCGGGTCGCCAAGGCGATCGCCGACCAGTCCACGGTGTTCGCGACGATCGACCCGTACGACATCCGGCACGGCAACACCGACGGCTACTACGCCGACGGCTCGTTCATCCAGCACGACTCGGTCGCGTACACCGGCTCGTACGGGCGCACGCTGCTGACCCGCGTCGTGCAGACCATCAAGCTGCTCGACGGCACCGCCGCGGCGCCCGGCACCGAGCTGCCCGACGTCGTGCACGGCTGGGTCCGCGACGGGTTCGCGCCGGTGATCACGGGCGGCTGGATGATGGAGATCGTCAAGGGCCGCGCCGTGTCGCGCACCGGCACCGGGTACGCCGACGTCGCCACGGTGCTCGAGGCCGCCGTCGACCTCACCGACTACACGAGCGACGACCACGCGGCCGCCCTCGGCGCGTACGTCCGTCACCTGGCGACGGCGTCGCCGACGCCGCCCGACCCCGCGCGGTTCGTCTCCCCCGTGAGCGCCGTGCGCTACGCCGACCTCCTCGCGGATGCGGGCGCGCCCGCCGCGGACCTCAACCCGCCCGAGCGCTCGGTCGCCTTCAACGCGATGGACCGCACCGTGCACCGCCGCCCCGGGTACACGTTCGCGCTGGCACGCAGCTCGGACCGGATCAGCCGGTACGAGTACATGAGCGGCGAGAACCTCATGCCGTGGTTCCAGGGCGACGGCGCGTTCTACCTCTACCTCGCCGGCCAGGACCAGACGCAGGCGTTCGGCGTCGACTTCTTCACCACCGTCTCGCCGTACCGCCTGCCCGGCACCACCGTGCCGGTCGAGGAGCGGCGCACCGTCCCCGAGCTGTACGGGCAGCTCTGGTACGACAACCCCGACCACCCGCTCGGGTTCACCTCGTCGTCGGAGTCGCAGAACACGTACGTCTATTTCCCGCGTGGCACGAACCCCTTCTCCGGCGGCGCGACGCTCGGCGCGTACGGCGCGGCGGGCATGGTGCTGTCCGACGACGTCCCGTACGTCGACGCGCAGGCGGGCGTCCTCCCCGACGACTTCGTCGTCTACGCGAACGCCCGCGCGGTGAAGTCGTGGTTCCTGCTCGACGACGAGGTCGTCGTGCTGGCGGCGGGCATCCGCGACGAGCACGGGCGCGACGTCGTCACGACGCTGGACTCCCGCATCGCCGCCCCCGGCGACGGCGTCGTCGTGACCGGCCGTCGCGCCGACGGGGACTCATGGTCCGCGCAGGACGGCGCGGCGCGGCTCGACTGGCTGCACTGGGACAACCCGGGGCAGGGCGTGGCCGTCGGGTACGCCCTCCTCGACGCCGAGCCGGTCACCGTGACCCTCGAGGACGTGACGCGCAGCCGCCGCGTGGTCCGCACGTCGAACCCCGGCACCGTGGCGACGAAGCGGGTGTTCACGGCCGCGGTCGAGCACGGGCGCCGCCGCTCCGGGCTCGCCTACGCGATCGTGCCCGGCGCCACCCAGGAACAGCTCGCGGCCTACGGGCGCCGCGGCCCGCTCGCCGTGCTCGCGAACGACGAGCGCGTGCAGGCCGTGCGGCACGCCGGCCTCGGGCTCACGGCCGCGAACGTGTTCGGGGGCCGCGCCCAGGTGAGGAACCTGGCGATCGACGGCCCCGCGTCGGTCCTCGTGCGCGAGGTCGACGATGGCACGTCCGTGGCGCTGTCCGACCCGACGATGGGGCGCGACGCCGTCGCGGTGACGATCCGCGGCCGGAGCCTCGACATCGTCTCGGCGGACGACGGCGTCGAGGTGCGGCAGGTGCCGGGCGGCACCGAGGTGCGCGCCACCACTCGCGAGGCCTACGGCTCCAGCTTCACCGCGATCCTGCGCGGGCGCTGACGACAGCCAACCCGCGCGACGCCTGACGGGCGGCAGCGGCGGCGCCACCTGCGCACGGTCCTTCTCGAACACTCTCACCGCCAACGAACGGGGTCGCTCCCGACGGGCTGTGGTCGGCAGCGTTCGACGGGGCGCCGGCCCCACGCCTTCTCAGCGAGCCCGACTACCTCCTGCGCGTGCCGACCCAGACCTCGCCGCCGACCACGAGCTCATCGACCCTGCCCTGGGCTCGCTGCCCGCGTCCAGCGCCCCACCTCCACCCTGGTCATGGGGCGCCCCTGGGCCCGACGGCGCCGTGCCCATCCCCCTGACGCCGCCCACGACGGCGGCCGCCACCGCCGGCCCGAAGATCCTACGACGGGGCCTTGACACCGCGAGGCGCTTCTTGCTTGAATCCGGCGAAACGTTTAAGCATGAGCATCGGCCTCAGCCTGCTCACTGACCTGCGCCTGAAGGACGACGCGCTACTGATAGCGGGGGCACTGCTGAGTTCGCTGCCGATGATCGTCGTCTTCCTCGTCCTGCAGCGGCAGTTCATCCAAGGAATCCCAATGACTGGAACGAAGGGACAAGTGCCGAATGAGCAACACACGAATGCCGGTGGGCATCGTCGGTTTCGGAGTCCGCGCGCTGCTCGCAGACGAGCTCGCGACGAGAGCGGACGTGGAGATTCGAGTCATCTGCGACCCCTCGGCGCGGGCGCGCGAGCGCGCCGGCGAGCAGTTCCCGGAGGCCCTGGTCACCGCCGACCTCGACGAGCTGCTCTCGGCCGGGGCCGAGGCGGTGTTCGTGCTCTCCCCCGACGACACGCACGTCGCCGTCGTCGAGCGGTGTCTCGACGCCGGGGTGGCGGTGTTCTGCGAGAAGCCCATCGCTACCTCGGTCGAGGGCGCCGATCGCATGCTGGAACGGGCGCGCGCCACCGGCACGCGGCTCTACCTCGGTCACAACATGCGACACATGCCCGTCGTCCGGCTGATGCGCGACATCATCCAGTCGGGCCGCATCGGCGAGGTGAGAGCGATCTGGTGCCGGCATTTCGTCGGCAACGGCGGCGACTACTACTTCAAGGACTGGCACGCCGAACGGTCGCACGTGAACTCGCTGCTGCTGCAGAAGGGGGCCCACGACATCGACGTGATCCACTGGCTCGCCGGCGGGTACACGCAGCGCGTCTCGGGAATGGGCGCCCTCACCGTCTACGGCGACGTCGGCCAGCAGGGCGCTCGTGCCGGCCACCTGATGACCGACTGGATCAGCGTCGACAACTGGCCACCCTCGGTCCAGACGGGAATCAATCCGCGCGCAGACGTCGAGGACCTGTCCATGATCACGATGCGACTCGACAACGGCGTGTTCGCGAGCTACCAGCAGTGCCACTACACGCCGGACTACTGGCGCAACTACACCGTGATCGGCACCGAGGGCCGCCTGGAGAACGTCGGGGACGGCCCGGACGGCGTCGTGAACGTGTGGACGCAGCGGCACTCCGGCTACTCCGCGCCGGACGAGGTCATCCCGATCCCCGAGGCCTCCGGGTCGCACGGTGGCGCGGACCCCCTGCTGCTGGAGGAGTTCCTGCGATTCGTCCGCGAGGGAGGGGCCACCGAGACCTCTCCGATCGCCGCGCGGCAGGCCGTCGCGGTCGGCGCGCTCGCCGCCGAGTCTCTGCGCGGCGACCAGGGCGCTCGTACCGTCCCGGCGCTCGCGCCCGAGCTTGTCCGCTACTTCGACGACGGACAGCCCGGTTCGCGCGACGCCACCCCCATGACGGGCGTCGCGGCAGAACGCTGACCGTCCTGCTCCGGACACGACCGGCGCACGATCTCCACCTCTCGCGTCGCGGAGGAATCCCCTGTCTTCGGTTCATCGAAGAACCGAGCATCCCAGAGGAGAACCCATGAAACTCAGACACAGTAGGCCGATCGCGATTCTCGGCACCTCAGCGCTGTTCACGACAGCGATGCTGGTCGGTGCAGCCACCGGCCCCGCGCAGGCCCAGCAGGTCGGCGGGAACGCGCCGTTCATCAACTCGTGGCTGGTATCCGGACCGTTCGACACCGCCGTCGCGGACGAGATCTACGGGTGCGAGGTGCCCGACATCGTCAACCTCGCGTCGTCGGCGACGGCCACGGCCTCGTCCTCGCTCCCCACCGACCCGCCCGCCCAGCTGATCGACGGAAACCTCCGCAAGCAGTGGGTGACGCAGGACGACCAGGCTCCGACGGTCACGCTCACATGGGACTCGCCGATCTCGCTCAACGAGGTCCGGCTGGCGCAGTGGGGCGACGGTCGGCACGTCAACGACTCCTACCAGCTCACCTTCACCCGCGAGGACGGGTCGACCGTCGAACCGCCGCGGGTGGCCAGCACGTCGTCGTCGCCCTCCTCCCCCACCGTCTACACCCAGCCGGAGACGCTCGACGGCGTGGTGTCGCTCACCGTCGCCGTGGACCCGGGCCGCACGCCCTATCCGGCCTTCACCGGGCTGTCCGAGGTGGAGGTCTACGAGCGCTCCCAGCCGACGGACGGCGCGGCACCGATCGCCCCGAAGCTCGGCGGCACGCTGGAGTCCGACGAGAAGACGACCCGGTGGGAGTACTTCGACGACCGGGTGTACAACCGCAACTACGACGACTACCAGGACCTGTACGGGTACTTCGAGGTCAAGAAGGGCGAGGACACGCGGAACAAGTTCGTCTACGCGCACACCTACGTCTACAGCCCCGAGGCCCGGAAGGGCTTCGTCAACGTCGGGGCCAGCGGCTCCTACCGGCTCTACGTGAACGACCGCTGCGTGACCGGCCCCAGCACCCCCGTCGAGGTGCAGAAGGACCTCACCCGACAGGAGGTGGACCTGAAGGCGGGATGGAACAAGGTCCTGCTGCAGATCAAGCACACCTACACCGAGGACCTCAACGCCAACGGTGTCCCCGCCGCCAAGGATCAGGACGTCGCGTTCCTTGGCTTCTACGGCCGGATCAGTGACGCGGACGGCAACCGTATCGACGGCCTCGTCAGCTCGGTGTCGGGCCCGGCGCCGGAGCTGCGGATCGAGACGCAGTCGCTGAAGAGCCGCAGCCCTGGGAAGGACGCCCTTCCGAGCGCGGCCCTGCCGACGGGCTATCTGGACTGGCCCTACGTGTGGAACAAGTCCGTCACGTCGAACCGCTACGGCGTGTCCGCGTCCCCGTTCCAGTTCAACGCCGCAGGCGGCCGGCCCGGATACACCTGGAGGCTGGTCGACGGCGTCCTCCCGGAGGGCCTCGAGCTGAGCCCGGACGGCACGATCGCGGACGGTCTCGTCGACGGCAGGCCGGACCTCGCCAACCCGAAGGGTGTCGTCAGCCCGCACGCCCGGATCGGCAACTACCGGTTCACGCTGGAGGTGACGGACGCTGCAGGAGCGACGGCGCGCAAGGAGTTCACCCTCACCGTGAAGGACCGTCCCAACCGGAAGTTCGAGGAGGGCCGAGTCAGCGCGCTCACCCACGCGACGCCGATCTACAGCTACTTCGTCGACCCCAACTACTCGGTCGACCAGTGGGCGCAGCGTGCGAAGCAACAGGGTCACTCGCTCGTGAGCATCGAGTCCGTGCAGCAGAACTATCAGTGGCCGTCGAAGTTCGCCGACCCCGCCAACGAACGTCAGATCTACCTGCCGAAGGACGCCGACGGCAAGGTCGTCGACGGCCTGAAGCCGTTCGCCGACGCCGTCCGGCGATACGGGATGGACCTCGGTATCTACTACGCGAACCAGGTCCCCGCCATCGGCGACTCGACGACCGACGTGTTCGTCCAGAACGTCGAGGACCTGCTGGGCCGGTACCACCCCGACTACTTCTACTTCGACGGGCCGCAGGGGACGCCCAACGCGAACTTCGACGTGATCTACAGCGCCATTCGCAATCACAGCTCAGACGTGATCGTCAACTCCAACGCCTGGGGCGAGGAGTTCGGCGACCCGGACGTGCGCACCGACGAGGCGTCCGGCATCTTCTCCAAGTCCGGCCCCGACCACCTGGTCAAGCGGACGCCGATGGAGCCCTGGAAGATGATCCGCACGAAGAACCAGGTGTCCCCGTACTACGGGCAGCGCGACGACTTCCGCCTGGTACTCCAGGAGTCCGTCATGAACGCCGGGCGCGGGTACGTCGACAACAACGACCAGACGGTGCTCGACAGCCGGGGCCCGAACTGGAACTCGCCCACCGAGATGGCCACCCGCTATCCGAAGGGCGTGCAGGAATTCATCGACGTGCGCGAAGCCATGGCCGACTGGTGGCAGCCGCGTCCGGGGGTGAACCTGCACGAGTCGATCACGGGCACGACGCCGTTCTTCCTGCCGGGCTACGGCTACGAGGACGACGGGATCGGCAACTACGACAGCTTCGCCCATCCGAGTGCGACCGTCGGGCCGCCGTGGGGATATGCCACCAGCCGCGACAACGCCGTCTACCTGCACATCGTGAAGGGACCCGACGACAAGGTGGGCTTCGACGCGATCGAGAACCGACGGCTGACGATCGGGGGGATGACGCACCGGGTGAGAACCGTGACGCTGCTCAACGACGACGAGCCGATCCGTTCGTTCACACAGGACGGCGAGAAGCTCACCGTCGACCTGAGCGACGTCGCCGTGGACCCCGTCGACACGATCATCAAGATCGAGACCGACGAGCGCGGTCGAAAGTACGCGCTGACCGACGTCACCGTCGACGCGGAAGCCCGCCACGACGGTCGGCTGCAGCTCGTCCCGGCCGGGTACATGACCTACCCGTCCCTGTCGACCGAGCTGGACACCGTGAAGTACCACGTCTCGGACCGGAAGGTGGCGTCCGTCGGCACGGACGGTCTGGTCGCCCCCGGTCGCGACGGTACGACCACCGTCACCGTGACGGGTCGGGCCGACGGCGTCACGAAGCGCGTCACGGTCGCGATCTCCGTCGTGGGCGGCATCGCCTTCGTCGGCGAGGACCTCACCTCGGCGGTGCTGCGGATCGATGGCAGGGAGACCTTCGGTACGGTGCCTCGCGGAGCGGCCCTGCCGTACACGATCGAGGGTCGTTCGACGCATGGACGTTCCGTGCGGCTCGACGCGGCCGACATCGTCTGGCACGCCGGCACGGTCGACCTCGACGGCGGGACCAAGACGGAGCCGGTCGCGATCACCGAGGTCGACTCGTTCGAGTTCGCGGACGGGAAGCTCAGCGCGCCGGGCGTCACCGAGACAACCCGCGGGGTCGTCTGGGCGGAGGTCACCCTGGGAGACCAGACCGTCACCAGCAACCGCGTGTTCCTCGACCTGCTGCCCACGCGCAACCTCGCCTCGTCCGCGTCCATCACGACCAGCGACGGTTCGCTAGCCGTGGGGCAGCTCACGGACGGTGTCACGATCGACGCCGGCCATCTCGGCGGTTCCGGCTGGTCGGCACCGGGGAGCGGACCCTCGTGGGTGCAGTTCGAGCTCGAGAAGGCGACCGCGCTGTCGAGCGTCGACCTGACCTTCAACTCGGCGGGTCAGCGCTATGTCAACACTCCGGAGTCGGTCGTCGTCCAGACGAGCGTCGACGGCGAGACGTGGCGTGACTCCGCGCCGGTCGACGGCCCGACGGGCTCCGTCTACTTCGGGTCGCCCGTCACGTACCCGCTCACGGAGACGGCGAAGTACGTCCGGGCCTCGTTCCCGGACGGGTCGCGAGGCTCGACCCTCGACCTGCTCGAAGTCGCGCTCAACGCGCGATGAGGCGGGCCTCTCGATGAGAGCTGCCCCGGGACTCGGGCTGAGCGATCACCCGAGTCCCGGGGTACGACCCGGTGGCGCGCGCCCGGCGTGCGGAACCGATCGCGGAGCGCTCCGGCCGAGGGCTCCGCAGTGATGGACGATCCGCAACCTCGAGGAGCGGCTCGACGAGCAGGTTGCGCTCGGCGCGGCAGAACCACCACGAATATCAGCCCCCACCACACACAAGCCGTGGATCACGTGCCTGACGAACGAAGGAGTTCACTGCTGATGGACGGGAACACCGACGGCATCCGACGCCGTACTTTGCTCATCGCGGGACTCGCCGGTGCCGGCGCGGTCCTGGCGCCCGGCGAGCCGACGCGCGCGGCCCCGCTCGCAGAAGGGCGACATGCGGGTGCATCACCAGGGCGGCGCGCCCTCGATCTCGACATCGACTGGGCGTTCTGGCGCGACGACGCCCAGGGCGCGCAGGACCCGGCCTTCGACGATTCGCAGTGGGCGGCCGTGTCCGCCCCGCACACCCTGCGGCTGGAGCGTAAGCAGCCCATCGTCTACAACGTCTTCGCCGGCATCGGCTGGTACCGCCGGTACTTCCGGATGGATGCCGCCGACAGGGACTCCCGGGTGACGATCCGCTTCGACGGGGTCCAGACGAGCTGCGACGTCTACCTCAACGGTGAGAAGCTCGCCGAGCACCATGGCGGCTACCTCGGCTTCTCCGTCGACGTCACCGACAAGGTCCTCTGGGATCGCGACAACCTCCTTGCCGTACGGGTCTCGAACCTCGACGACCCGCAGACGCCTCCCGGCAAGCCCCGCGACCAGCTCGGGTACCTGACCTTCGGCGGCATCTACCGCGACGTCGAGCTGAAGCTGACCGGTCGTCTCTACATCTCGGACCCGCTGGAAGCCGGCCGCGTCGCTGGTGGCGGGGTGTTCGTCACGTACCCGCGGGCCGACGCCGCGCGGGCCACCGTCCGCGCCAGGACCCACGTGGTGAACAGCACCGACTCGTCCGCCGTCACGACGCTACGGACGACGATCCACGACCCCCGGGGCGAGGTCGTCGCCTCAGCGAGCCGGACCGCGAAGATCGCGAGCGGCGCGGACCACGACTTCGAGCAGAGCCTGGAGGTGACCCGTCCCGACCTCTGGCACCCGGACCACCCGCACCTGTACCGGCTCGTCAGCGAGGTCGTCTCTCACGGGCGGCTGATCGACTCGGTCACGACGAGGATCGGGATTCGCCGCATCGAGTATCGGGCAGACGGCTTCTACATCAACGGTGAGCGGCTGTATCTGCGCGGGGCGAACGTGCACCAGAACTACGCCTACGTCGGCGACGCCGCACCTGCCTCGATGAAGTGGCGCGAGGCGCTCAGGCTGAAGCTGGGCGGGTTCAACGCGGTGCGCGCTGCGCACTACCCGCACGATCCGGCGTTCCTCGACGCCGCCGACGAGCTCGGGCTGCTCGTCGTCGCCTGCGCACCGGGCTGGCAGCTGTTCAACGACGACCCGACGTTCGTCGAGCGCACCTACGCGGACGCCGTGCAGATGATCCGCAGGGACCGGAACCGTCCGTCGGTGATTCTCTGGGAGACGTCGCTCAACGAGACGCACTACCCGGAATGGTGGGCCGAGAAGGTCACCGAGCTCGCTCACGCAGAGATGCCCGGCGACCAGATGTTCACCTCGGCCGACTACGGCCTGTGGGGTGAGCAGCACTACGACGTGAACTACAAGGTCGTGAACCCGGACGGCTCGGACCCGGAGCCGACCAAGCCGTTCTTCACGCGGGAATGGGGCGACTGGGAGGGCTCCTGCCGGGCGAGTCGCCAGGATGGCGAGGGGGCACTCGTCGGGCAGGTCGTGACCAGGCAGCGGTACCTCAACGGTCCCGGGTACTGGGACTGGGGCGGGCTGGACGCCAACCCCCGGATCGGCGGTTACTTCCTCTGGTCGTTCGAGGACTACGGGACGAACTCCCCGTACTGGAAGTCCGGGGCGGTGGACATCGACCGCTACCCGAAGTACTGCTACTACTGGCTCAAGGGGATGCAGTCACCGAGGAATCCCCACTACGGCGGCCCGATGGTCTTCATCGCCAGCGAGTACACCGCGGCATCCAGCCAGGACGTCATGGTGTTCAGCAACACGGACCACGTGAAGCTCTATCAGAACGGCGCCCTCGTCGGCGAGAAGAGCCGGGACCAGAACGCCTCCACCGCCCAGCACATCGCGGCGAAGGGCGGAAGCCCGTACTACACCTTCCCGCTCCCTTCGTACGTCGCGGGCGAGCTCCGAGCCGAGGGCTACATCGACGGTCGGCTGGCCACAGATCACGTCGTCAAGACCCCCGGTGCCCCGCACCACCTCCGGATCGACATCGACGACGCGGGGGTCCTGGACGCGGTTCGCAACCTCCTCGCGTACTACCTGGGGGACGCGTCGCCGTCCGGGCGGCGGGCGGCCGAGACGCTGGCCGACGCGCTGCGGCCCGGCACGGTCGAGTCGGTGATCACCACAGTCGGAAGCAAGCGCGGCGACCCGCTGCCCGCCGCGGCGGGCGACGCGCTCCGTCGCTACGCCCTCGCGCTCACGCGCATCCGACCGGTGGCCGACGGCTCCGACCTGATCCCGGTGTTCATCAAGGTCGTCGACGCGAACGGCACCGTCGTCCCGACGTCGGCGACGAAGATCACGCTGGCCGTGACCGGAAAGGGCAGCCTCGTCGGCCACGGCATCCCCCGCATCGCCGTAGAGACGCAGAAGGTTCAGGCCGGTGTGGGCTACGCGTTGCTCACGGCGCACACCGACCCGGGTGAGATCACGATCACCGCGACGGCCGACGGGCTCGAGGCCGGCAACCTCACGGTGACGACCGGCTCCTATGCCGGCCGTCACGTGCTCGACGGCCGGCATCCCGAGTGGAAGGACGTCTCGACACTGGAGTCCCAGGGCGCGCAGAACCTCGCTCTGAACCAGCCGGCCACCGCCTCGAGCTTCCAGGTGGACAACGGCCCGGACAACGTCGTCGACGACGACTCGAGCACCAGGTGGGTCGCCGATGGCAACGTCCCCGCGTGGTGGCAGGTCGACCTCGGCCAGCCGTCGGACATCGCGGAGTTCCAGATCGTCTGGGAGAGCGACCAGGCGACGTACACGTATGCCGTCCTCACGTCGGACGACGGCACGACCTGGACCACGGTGGTCGACGAGGAGTCGAACACCGTCAAGCGTGGAACGGCCGAGCACAAGGTGTCGACCAGCGCGCGATACGTGCGGGTGAACGTGCTGTCGGGCGGCGGATGGTGGTGGCCGAGCATCCGCGAGGTCCGGGTCGTCCCCCCGGGCGGCACGGGCGGTGGCGAGCCGGTCGACCCCGGGCCGAAGATACCCCGCGGCCAGATCAGCGCGGTGAGCGCCACCAGCCACGCCACCGGTTTCGAACCTGACAAGGCGTTCGACGACGACATCACCTTCGGGACCGGTTGGAGCGCCGCGGCGGCCACGCTTCCCCAGGCGCTGACCGTCCAGCTGTCGTCCGCTCACGACCTGGTCGGCGCTCTCGTCCACTGGGGCAAAGACAGCAGTTGGTACACCTACACCATGGAGGTCTCGGAGGACGGGAGCGCATGGAAGACCGCGATTCCCCGGCTGACCCGCGGCGGCCAGTACAAGCTGCCGGAGACTTTCACCGCCGCGAACACGCGCTACGTCCGCATCAGCATCACCGATGTCGCCGGCGGCGGCGGGCAGTCGATCGCGGGCATCGCGGAGGTGATCCTGTACGGCTCGCCGAGCTGACGCATGATCCGACCGTCGACCACCCGGCGTTGCTCCCTGGAGCAGCGCCGGGTGTCGGCGTCGCGCGCGCCGCTAGCCGGCGCCCGTGGAACGCCGCGCGAACAGCGTGGGGACGAGGTCGAGCACCCGATTCGTCGGGGTGGCGGGTTCCAGCGCGCGAGCAAGGACGAAGTCGATGATCTGCACACGCATGTCGACCGCCCCGATCGAGCTGATCTCGGCCCTGTCCGCCAGAAGCGAGTCGCCGATGCCGATGACCTCCACGTCCTCGGGCACCCGCAACCCCAGCCCGCGAGCCGTCTGCGCGGCGGCGAAGGCGGCGAAGTCGGCCTCCGCGAACACCGCGGACGGAGGATCTGCCCGGTCCAGCAGCAGCCGCGCGGCACGATACGGGTCGAAGTCGTCCTTCTCGTACTCGGCGAGGTACCCGGCGGGGATGTCGAGCCCGGCGGCCTTCATCGTCTCGACATACGTCTGTCGCCGCACCCCACCTTGCGGCTCCGCATCGCTGGGGGCTGCCGTCAGACTCGCGACGTCACGATGCCGCTCCAGCAGATGCTCGACGGCCATCCGCGCGGCCCGCCGCTCGTCGAACCGGATCACGTCGATACCGTCCGGCTCGATCTCCGGGGAGTACACCGTGACCTTACGAGCAAGCGGTCCGAGCGCCTCCCTCCACTGCGCAGTCTCCGAGACTCCGACGGCCGCCACGAACGCCGCGTCGAACTCGCTCCGCGCCAACGCCGCCGCGAAATCGGAGTCCAGGGCGATCAGGGTCGTCAGGCCGTGCTCGGTGGACCGTTCGGTGAAGGCCTCCGCGAGGCTCGACGTCCACGGGTCGGTCAGCATGTGCAGCACCAGCTGGATGACACCCGTGCGCCCCGTCCGCACCGAACGGGCCATGCGGTTCGGAAGGTACTGGAGCTCCGCTGCGGACTGGCGCACCCGCTCGGCGGTCTCGTCGGAATACCGCGCGCCGCCGTGGTCCGTTCCCGAGAGGACGTACGACGCGGTGGCGACCGACACGCGGGCGTGGGCGGCCACTTCGCGAAGGGTCACCCGCGTGCGCTCGTTGGACGATCGTCGACTCATGATGCTCGAAAGCGTAGCCTCGTTCGTTCGTCAGCCTCGCGAACCAGCGCCCGAGAACCGGACCGCGGGCGTCCGAACCGCGCGGGCACGGCGCCATCCGTGTTGACCCACGGGGTCACGCTGCCCGGTTCGCGGCGCGTCGGCTCGCTACCCACCCGCACGAGGACGGATGAGCCCACGTTGCCCGCCGCGCCGGTCGCCCGCAGCCGAACCGTCCTGGCCTCGTCGCCGAGCTGCTCGGGCGCGCCGTAGCGGATCCACGTCGTCCCTCGAGGGCGGGCTGCACCTGACCGTGGACCGGCAGAGGGCGACGTCGAGCCTGACGTGGCGCGCGATGACAGGGTCGAACCATGTCGTCGTGCGGGCTTCGCACCGTGCGGCCGACTGGGTCGCCGCGTGTCGGCCGCCGGGTACATGAGAGGGTGCGTGTCCAACGCTGCCATCTCGGCGAACGACTCGCGTCGACCGGGCGCGCGGCGAGGTTCCACTGACGAATCGGGGCGAGGTCTTGACAGTGCGCGCGCTCCTTGCTTGAATCCGGCGAAACGTTTAAGCATGTTCCGGTCCTGTCGTGGACCAACCCCTGCCGCACCGTCGCGGCCGAAAGGAGACGTCATGCAGTCAGGGAAGCTCCGTCACGAGGGCGCAGCACGGAGAGGAACCACGAGCCTGGCCCGGCCGAGGTCGCGCGGGATCGTGTCCGCCGCCCTCTCGGCCACACTCCTGAGCGCGACGCTGACAGGGTGCGCCGGCACGCCGGCGGCCGAGACCAGCGAACTGGCGTTCTGGGGGTGGAACCCCGCGTACGAGAAGGTCGTCGACCTGTGGAACTCGTCGCACGACAAGAAGGTGACCTTCGAGACGACGGCGTCAGGCGGCAAGGGCGGATACGCGAAGATGCAGGCCGCCGTGAAGGCCGGCAACGCACCGTGCCTCGCCCAGGTCGGCAACGAGTCGATCCCCACGCTCACCGTCGACGGCACGCTCGTCGACATCTCGCAGGAGGTCACCTCGTACCGCGAGGGGTTCCCGGACAGCGCGTGGGCCGCGATGGGGGTCGGCGAGGGGACCTACGGGGTGCCGGTGGACATCGCCCCGCTCGCGCTCTTCTACCGGGCCGACGTCTACAAGAAGTTCGACCTGACCCCTGCCACGACCTGGGAGCAGTTCGCCGCGGACTCGGCGAAGGTGCGCGCCGCCGACCCGCACGTCTACCTCAGCTCGTTCGCGCCCGCGATCACCTACCAGATCGCCGGGTTCGTGCAGCAGGCCGGAGGCACCTGGTACTCGAGCGAGAACGACCAGTGGAAGGTCTCGATGAACGGCGCCGAGACCCAGTCCGTCGCCGACTACTGGCAGAAGATGATGGACGAGGACCTCACGAAGGTCACGACCCCGGAGACCCCGGAGTGGTTCGCCGAGATCCAGAAGGGCACCATCGCGAGCTACGTCGCCCCGGTGTGGTGGACGACCGTGCTGGAGGGGGCGGCGAAGGAGTCCGCGGGCAAGTGGAGGGTAGCCCCCATCCCGAACGTGGACACCACCACACCGAGCACGGGCACGGCCGGCGGGTCGGCCACGTCCGTGCTCACCGGCTGCGAGGACGTGCAGGGCGCGGTCGACTTCGCGAACTGGATGAGCACGGACGAGGGGGCGCTGAAGATCCTCGTCGACGAGGCCGCGTCCTTCCCGGCGGCCACGAACGGGGCCTCCATCGGTTCTCTCAGCGAGCCGCTCGACTTCTACGGCGGGCAGAAGGTGTACGAGGTGTTCGCGGCGGCCGCCCCCACGATCAACCCGAGCTGGCACTTCGGACCGGCAAACACCGAGACGGAGAACGCCTACGCGGACGCCATGAAGCCCGTGCTCGACGACGAGCGGACGATGCGCGACGGACTCGACGTCGCCCAGGAGTCGCTGGTCGACGCCCTGACCACGAAGGGCCTCAGCGTCACGCAGTGACGGTGAGCGGCGACCCGTCGCCACAACGGTTCCCCGGCGCGCCGACGCCAGGGGACCTCCCCTCCTGCCACGACCCAGACTTCTCCTCCAGGACCCCTTATGACGATCGCCGTACAGACGGCCCCGCGGGCCCCCGCGCCCCCGCTCCCCCGCAAGCACACCACGATCCGCCGCGCGCAGCGCTCGGCCACCTGGCTCCTCCTGACGCCCTTCCTCGTCCTGTTCGTCGTCGCGTTCGTGCTGCCGCTCTGTTACGCGGTCATCGAGAGCTTCTTCACCGAGAAGAAGTCGGGGCTCGGCATCGGGGGCGAACGGGTCTTCGCCGGGCTCGCCAACTACGCCACCGCGATCCTGGACACCGACCTCCTCGAAGGGGTCGGGAGAGTGCTCCTCTTCGGCGTCGTCCAGGTGCCCCTCATGCTGCTCGTCGCGCTGGCGCTCGCCCTCGCCGTCGACGCCCTGAAGGGCGTCCTCCCGAAGATCGTCCGGCTCACAGCGTTCCTGCCGTACGCCGTGCCGGGCGTGATCGCCGCGATCCTCTGGGCGTTCCTCTACCTCCGTGGGACCAGCCCGTTCGTCGCGATCCTTGCGAGGCTGGGTGTGGACGCGGACTTCCTCAGCAACGACGTCGTGCTCTGGTCGATCGCGAACATCGTCACCTGGACCTGGACGGGCTACAACATGCTCGTCATCTATTCGGCGCTGACCGGGATCCCGAGGGACCTCTACGAAGCGGCGGCCCTCGACGGCGCCGGAGCGTGGCGGGTCGCGAGGAGCATCAAGGTCCCTCTCGTCGCTCCGGCCCTGGTGCTCACCACCTTCTTCTCCATCGTCGGGACGGTCCAGCTCTACGCCGAACCCACGGTGCTGCGGTCGTACTCCAGCGCCATCACGGCGGGGTTCACACCGAACATGGCGGTGCAGGACGTGGCGTTCGGCCTCAACAACTACGGAGTCGCCGCCGCGATGGCCGTCCTGCTGGCCCTGGGGACCTTCGCGCTCTCGTTCGGGTTCCTGCGCGTCGCGAATCGCGTCACGGCCGGAAGGGCGGCCGTCTGATGCCCCGGTTCACGAGCCGCCTCCTGCTCCGCGCGGTCCTCCTCGTCGGCGTGGCCTATTTCCTGATCCCGGTCTGGTGGCTCATCACCGCCTCGACCAAGTCGAGCTCGGAGCTGTTCTCCAGCGCGCCGCTCTGGTTCGGCGAGAACTTCTCGCTGTTCGCCAACATCGCGGCGGTCCTGACGCGACAGGACGGCCTCTTCCTGCGGTGGATGCTGAACTCCGTGATCTACGCCGGCGGTGGGGCCGTCGGTGCCACCTTGCTCAGCGCCGCGGCCGGGTATGTCTTCGCCAAGTTCGAGTTCCGCGGCAGGAACGCACTCTTCGGGGCGATCCTCGCGTCGATCCTCCTGCCGGCATCGTTGCTCGTCATGCCGCTCTACCTGCTGTTCTCCTCGCTCGGCATGATCAACACGATGTGGGCGGTGATCATCCCGAGCCTGGTGAGCCCGTTCGGGGTTTTCCTGTCGCGCATCACCGCGCAGGAGAGCGTCCCGGACGAGCTGCTGGACGCGGCCCGCATCGACGGCGCCGGGGAGATCCGCATCTTCAACACGATCGGGCTCCCGATCATGGTGCCGGCGCTGCTGACGGTGTTCCTGTTCTCGTTCGTCGGCGTCTGGAACAACTTCTTCCTCCCGATGGTCACGCTGAACGACGCCAAGCTCTGGCCGGCCATGCTCGGCCTCTACTTCTGGGGCAACCAGCCCAGCGAGCTCAACTACCAGTTCGTGATCACGGGATCGCTGCTGTCGATCATTCCTCTGGCGATCGCGTTCATCGGGCTGCAACGGTACTGGCGCGTCGACCTCACGGCCGGCGCGGTCAAGCTCTGATCGCCACGACGAATGGACGTCATGAACCCGACCTCGACCTCACCCGCACCCCGTGTTCTCTCCGGAGCGGTCCACTACTTCCGATCTCTCCCGGAGCAGTGGCCTGATCTCCTGCGCTCCCTGCGGGCGATGGGGCTGAACACCGTCGAGACCTACATCGCCTGGAACCTCCACGAACCTCGGGAAGGGCAGTGGCAGCGGCTCGACGAGATCCCGCGGTTCCTGGACTGTGCCCAGGCGGAGGGGCTCCGCACCATCGTCCGTCCCGGGCCGTACATCTGCGCGGAGTGGGACAACGGAGGACTTCCGTCCTGGTTGACCGGACGGGTCGGCAAGCACGTCCGTACCAGCCATCCGGCCTTCCTGGGCGCCGTCGAGCGATACTTCGACTCCGTCGTCCCGACGTTCGCCGACCATCCGAGCCTCCTGATGGTGCAGGTCGAGAACGAGTACGGCTCGTTCGGGTCCGATGCGGTCTACCTGGCCGCCCTCGCCCGAGGGCTGAGGGAGCGCGGCGTCGCGGTGCCCCTGTTCACCAGCGACGGCTGGACGGACACGAACCTCACCGGCGGCATGGTCCCCGGGCTCCCCGCGACGGTGAACTTCGGCTCCCAGGCCCCCGCCGCGTTCGCCGCACTGGCCCGCCACCGCCCGGACGACCCGCCGTTCTGCATGGAGTTCTGGAACGGGTGGTTCGACCACTGGGGTCAGCCTCGGGCGACGAGATCACCTCAGGACGCCGCTGACTCGCTGACCGAGATCCTCGACGCGGGCGCGTCCGTGAACTTCTACATGGCGCACGGCGGCACCAACTTCGGTACGGGCGCCGGAGCCAACCATCTCGACCAGGGCGGCGCGGACGACTTCCGCCCCACCGTCACCAGCTACGACTACGACGCCCCGCTCGACGAGCGAGGCGCCCCCACGCCGAAGTTCCATGCCCTGCGCGAGGTGCTGACGAGCGCGGCGGACGACGGTGACAGCGGCGAGCTGCCGGTGCTGCGCCCGCTGATGGACGACGTGACCGCCCCACTGACACACAGCGCCGACGTCGTCTACGAGCTCCTCGGTGAGCACATCGTCCCGCCCACCTTCGAGGAGCTCGGCATCGATCACGGGCTCGTCACCTACGAGGTCTCGGTCCCCGGTCCACGGGCGCCCCTCCCGCTCGAGCTGATCGAGCTGCGCGACCGGGCCCAGGTCCGCGTCGACGGCGCTCTCGTCGCCACCGTTGATCGCACCGGGGACCGAGTGGTCCTGCCGGACGTCGGGGGCCCGGCCCGGGTCTCCGTCACGGTCGAGTCGATGGGCCGGGTGAACTACGGCCCCCGGCTCGGCGAGACGAAGGGGCTCCGCGGGCTGCGCCAGGACAACCAGTGGCTCCACGGATACTCCGTGTCGGCGCACTCGTTGCCCGAGCTGCGCGAGCTCGACTGGGCGACGATCCCCGTCCCGGGCAGCGACGCGGCGGCCGGCCCGCGATACTTCCGCGCGGATGTCGAGCTGCCCGAGCAGGCCGACGGCTACCTCGGGATACCGGGCGGGTCCAAGGGCTACGTCTGGTTCAACGACCTGTGCCTCGGCCGGTACTGGAACCGCGGCCCGCAGCAGCGTCTCTACGTGCCGTGGCCGGCGACCCGCGCCGGACGGAACGTCGTGACCGTGCTCGAGCTCGACAGGCTCACCGACCTGACGGTCTCCCTCCACGGGACGCCCGACCTCGGCTGAGCATCGACCTCTAGGAAGGGATCCATGAAGATCACCCACGTGGAAGTCTGGACGGTCCCCGTTCCGGCCCCGTCCCCGTCGTTCAGGTGGCGGGCGGGGCTGCCCGGCAGCGGCCCCGAGGGCACCCGCGGCATCCTCCGGATCGGGACCGACGCCGGCGCGTCCGGGGTGGCCTTCGCGTCGCGTCCGGGCAGCGCCACGGTGCTGCGCGACCTGGTCGACCGGGTCTGGCGCGACGAGCTGGTGGGCCAGGACCCGCTGCAGCGCGAGCATCTCTACCACCGCATGTGGGAGCTCGATCGCATCGAGGAGTTCGCGCTCCCTTACCTCGGGACGGTCGATCTGGCCCTGTGGGACCTCGCGGCACGGGCGGCCGGGCAACCCCTGTGGCAGCTCCTGGGTGGTGCGAGGACCCGGATCCCCGCCTATGCGTCGACCACGACGTTCGACACGACGGAGGAGTTCCTGACCGTCGCGGACCGCGCGCTCGAGCAGGGCTACAGGGCGATCAAGCTGCACGCCTGGGGCGATGCGCGCCGGGACGCGGCCCTGTGCCGAGCGCTGCGGGAACACGTCGGCCCCGACGTCCCCCTGATGTACGACGGGTCTGCGGGATTCGACCTGCCCGACGCCATCTATCTCGGACACGCACTGACTGATGCCGACTACCTCTGGTACGAGGAGCCGATGCGCGAGTTCTCGGTCTCGGCGTACTCGGCGCTCGGCCGTGCGGTCCGTGTGCCGTTGCTCTCTGCTGAGACCTCCGACGGCTCGTACATGAACTCGGCCGACTTCGTCAGCGCCGGCGCGGCCACGTTCGGGCTGCGGATCTCGTCGGAGCTGCGTGGAGGCATCTCCGGTGCGATGCGCACGGCACATCTGGCGGACGCCTTCCGGCTGCGTGCCGAGCCCCACGGGATGGGAGAGCCAGAACGGCATCTGTGCATGGCCGTCAGCAACGCCACCTACTACGAGTCGCTCGTCACCAGCACCGAGTTCGTGCGCACCGAGGGGATCGACATCGACGGCCACCTGCTGGCGCCGGTCGGTCCAGGTGTGTCACTGCCGAGAACCCTCGACTATCCGCCGGCCCTGGCCGCCTACGTGAACCCCGATCCCGTGGCCCTCACAGGTCACGACAGCGCCCGGTGATCGCGACACACGTCCACCGACGTCGTCGGCGTCACGAGAACCGGAACGGCGGATTCATGGTCCATTTCAACGACGAGCGTGCGCGGGCGCGGCACTCCGGCTCGGGCTCATGACCCGGTGCGCTCCGGCTGGCGCGAGGCATACGGCGCGACCCGAACCGCCGTGCTGCGCGGGCGCTGACGAGCTCCGCGCCTGCGGAATCACGTCGACCCCGTGGGCCGGCCCTGCGAGACTCGCGGGCATGCCCAGCGACGAGCCCGCCGTGCCCCGCCTCCGCGTCGCGCGCGTGCTGCGCGTCCGCGAGGCCGACTGCGACGTGTGGCGCGACGGCGGCACCGCGTCGGTCGCGTTCGCCCCGACGGTCCCGGCGCCGCGCACCGAGCGGGTCTCCCCCGGCCATCTCGTCGCGATCGCGACGCCCGCCGACGGGCGGGACGTCGTCGTGTGGAGGTGGTTCGACGCCGTGGTTCTCGGCGCGGAGGACGACGGGTCGGTGCGGCTGTGGGAGCCGGCGCACGGGGACGTCGTCGCGCGGCCACGGGACACCTACCGGCACCAGGAGCCGGGCGGGCGGGCCTACGCCTCGGCAGGACTTCCCGGCGCCGACTGGTGGGTGGCAGCGCCCGTGGGGACGGCGGACGCCGAGCCCGCCGTCGACCTCGACGAGGTCGCCGCCTTCTACACGAGCAACGGCCTCTGGCCGGCGGCCCTCGGCTGACGCGTCACGCCCACGCCTTCTCGACGAGGATCGCCGCCCCCATCACGACCATCACCACGCCGGCGACCCTCGTGACGACGACGCCCGCCCGCGGCCGCGAGGCGAGCATGCGCCGGGCCAGCACGGCGACGACGGAGTACACCACGGCGACGTTCAGCACGTGCAGGCCACCCAGCACGAGCATCTGCACCGACGTCGGCCACCCGGTCGGCGACGTGAACTGCGGGAGCAGCGCGAGCAGCAGGAGCAGGCCCTTGGGGTTGATCCCGCTCACGCCGGCGCCGCGCAGGAACTGCGCCACCGGCCGGTCGCCGACCGGTCGCTCGCTCGCGTCCAGCCGACCGACGGAGCTGCGCAGCGTGCTCGCCCCGAGGTACACGAGGTAGGCGGCACCCCCGACGGTGAGCACGGTCAGCACGGCCGGGTACCGCGTCACCGCCGCCCCGACCCCGAGCGCGACGACCCCGACCACGACGACGTAGCCGCAGACCATCCCGAGCACCGAGGGGGCCACCGACCGCGCGCGCAGCCCCGCCGCGATCGCGTACGCCCAGTCCGCGCCCGGCGTGAGCGCGAGCAGCACCGCCACCACCCAGAACTGCACCAGCGACGACACGTCCATCAGCCACCCCTTCCGACTGGCGGAGAGGCTAGGCAAGATCGGGCGGAATGTGCTTCGAACTTTGGGCACGATCGCCGTTGATGATGGAAGACTTTCGACCATGGACCAGATCGACCGGGAGATCCTTTCACTCCTGCAGGACGACGGGCGCATGAGCACCACCGACCTGGCCGGCCGCGTCGGCCTGAGCCTGTCGACGTGCCACCGCCGCCTGCGTGCGCTGGAGAGCTCGGGGGCGATCGCGCACTACCGTGCCGTCGTCGCCCCGGCGGCGGTCGGGCTCCGGTTCGAGGCCCTCGTGTTCGTCACCATGGCGCGCACCGACGTCGAGGGCGTCGCCGGGTTCGAGGCCGCCGTCGCCGCGGTGCCGAACATCGTCGACGCCCAGCGCCTCTTCGGCGAGCCCGACTACCTCCTGCGCGTGCTCACCCGCGACCTCGCGGCCTACCAGGAGCTCTTCGACACCGCCCTCGGGTCCCTGCCCGGCGTCCAGCGGCTCACATCCACCCTGGTCATGAAGCGGCTCGGCCCCGACCGGGCCGTGCCCATCCCCTGACGCCGTCGGCGCCCGCGCCGACGGCGCACGACTGCTCGCGCACGGCGAGCACCGTCGTCGCCGAGGCGATGACAACGTTGACTTATTCGTCGACCGTGTCGATGATTGCTCTGGCGAGCCTGGCGACGATGCCGGCTCCCGGGGCCACAGCGGCCGGCAGCGAGCTGCCAGGAGCGCCGCTCCCCCGTCATCAAGGATCAGAGAGGAACCTGATGATAAGCTCGCACCACACCCGGTCCCTGGCGGGCACAGCCGTGGCCGCCGCCGTCGTCGCGGTCGGACTGCTCGCCGCTCCCGCGCAGGCCGCCGGGCTCCCCGCCGCACCGCAGGGCACCGACAGCTTCGGCTCCTGCACGGCAGGCCGGGGCGACGCCACGCCGCTCGTCCCCGTGCGCGCGACGGCCAACGACGAGTTCACCCAGGCGTTCCGCACCTTCGGCAACTCCGGCGGCGGCTGGGCGAACGGCGGCGGCTGGGCCGCCTCCGACGGCGTGTACTCGGCGGAGCTGCCGGGTCACCAGGTCGTGTGGCTGATGAACGACACGTTCCTCGGCCCGGTGAACGAGGACGAGAGCATGACCGAACCGGGGTTCATCCACGGGTCGATCGTGCCCGGCGGGCGCGACGGCCTGCCCGACACCACCATCACCGGCGGCACCCAGGAGCACCCCGAGTCGATCGCGTCACCGCCCGACGCCGTCGACGGCGACCCCTGGTACTGGAACGCGGACGGCATCATGGACGGCGGCCGGCTCCGCGTCTTCCAGGGCCGCACCGGCAAGACCGACGGCGAGCCGCCCTGGAACTTCGGGTGGGTCGGCAACGACATCGTGACCTACACGAAGGACTTCAAGGTCGCGTCCGTGACGAGCACGTACGGGTCGCCCGAGGGCGCCGGCATCAACTGGGGCAACGAGCTCGTGAAGTGCGGCGGGCACACCTACGTCTACGGGAACAAGGACGGGAAGGCGTATGTCGCCCGGGCCCGCGACGGGCACCTCGTGGACCGCGACTGGCAGTTCTACGACGGGACCGGATGGTCGTCCGACGAGGCGGCGTCCGCCCCGATCACCGACGACGTCGGCGCCTCGTACAGCGTGACGCCGATGGGTGGCCAGTTCGTCCTCACCACGACGGCGACGGCGATCTTCACCGACCACAAGATCTACGTGGCGACCGCCCCCACGCCGTTCGGGCCGTTCACCGGCCGCACCGCGGTCTACACCGCGCCCGAGGGCGGCGTCGGCAACCTGTACGCGCCGTACAACGTGGCCGCCCACCCGGGCATCAGCGACGACGACGAGCTCGTGGTCTCCTACAACGTCAACAGCGGGGTGGGCGACGACCTCCTCGCCGACGCGAACAACAACCGGCCCCGGTTCGTGACGATCGAGTTCGACCGGGCCGACCACCGGTGAGCGGCGGCCGCCGCGGACGACGTCCGCGGCGGCCCGCTGCACCCCGGGATCACCCCCAGGCCGGGTCGACCCGGTGCACCGTCAGGGACTCCAGCGCGACCTCGCCGTCCTCGGCGCGCAGCCGCAGCTCGGCGGCCCGGTCCGGGGCGTCGAGCGCCCGGTTGGCCGCGACGTAGTGGCGTCCGCCGGCGGCGAAGACGGCGAGCTGGTCGCGGTCGACCAGGACGCGCACGGTCGTGGCGCCGACGACCTCGGGGAGCGGGCGGCCGTCGAGGGCGTGCTCCTGCAGGTCGTACGCCAGGATCGTCGCGGCGTCGCCGCCCGGCGGCACGGCCTCGAGGACCAGTCGGCGCGCCGTCGAGCGCGCGCGGTCGACGGCGAGCTCGACGTCCAGCCCGTCGGCGTCGGGCGCGGCGGGGTCGGGGGCGAGCGGGACGCCGTCGCCCGTGACGGGCACGCCGTGCTCGACCCGCGTGTCCCGGCGCAGCAGGGCGATCTCCTCGACGGGCTCGCTGTGCACGTGCACGCCGTCGGCCGAACGGAGCAGGCGCTGCTCGACGGGGAAGGACATGTTGCCCGTCCAGGTCGGCCCGCGGTTGCCGCCCTGCCAGGCGATCGAGACGACGCGCCCGTCCGGGGCGTTCGAGAACGTCTGGGCGGCGTAGTAGTCGGAGCCGGCTACGCCGGGGTTGCGCGTGACGTGCCGGGGCTCGTCCCACGTCGTCACGAACCGCCGGCCGTCGAAGTCGCCGACGAGGTACGCCCCGCTGGCCGACGTCAGCACGTACCGGAGGTCGTCGGGGTCGCCGTCGAGCGGCATGACCGCCACGTCCGGGCACTCGAAGAGCCAGTCCGCGGCGTAGCGGCTCAGGAACGTCCACCCGCGCAGGTCGGGGGAACCGAAGAAGTTCACGCCGTTGCCGCCGTCGTCGGACCAGACGACCATGACCCACCGGCCGGAGGCCTCGTGCCGGAACACCTTGGGGTCGCGGCTCTCGCGGCCGGGCGGCGTGGCGAGCACCCGCCCGCCGTCCAGGGGCTCGAACGTGTACCCGCCGTCGAGGCTGACCATCCCGCGCACCCCGTCGGTCCCGGTGAACACGACGACCGGGTCGTGCCCGCCGGTCGCGAGCCCGGACGTGTTCGCCACGTCGACGACGCCGCCGCCGGAGAACAGGGCGCCGGGGTGCACGTCGGGGTGCAGCGCGATCGGCTGCTGCGTCCAGTGCACGAGGTCGGGGCTGGTCGCGTGCCCCCAGTGCATGGTGTCCCACTCGAGGGAGTGCGGGTTGTGCTGGAAGTACAGGTGGTACGTGCCGCGGTAGTGCACGAGCCCGTTGGGGTCGTTCATCCAGCCGGCCTGCGGGCTGAAGTGGAAGCGCCCGCGGCGGGGCTCGCGGTGGTCGGTGGCGGGATAGGGGAACAGGTCCGTCGTGGCGGTCATCGGGGTCGGCGGTCCTCTCGGGGTGGCAGTGGGGGCAGGGTGTTGCGGGCGCCGGGCGCCTGGTACCAGTAGGCGACGGTCGAGACGTCGTCGCGACGCTCGAACAGGCCGTGGTCCCACGCGCCGATCTGCTGCAGGGTGACGCGGACCCGCTCGTGGAAGACCACCGGGTCGGGCAGGTGCCAGCGGTAGACCGCGTGGCTCTGCGGGGTGGCCTGCAGGAACGGCGAGGCGCCCGTCGTGTCGGTGTCCGAGTAGTACGGGTAGCCGCAGTACGGGGCGCTGAACGTGACCGGGCGCGGCGGCGGGTCGGCGCGCAGGGTGTCCTGGAACGCCCACGCGCCGCCCGCGTAGTCCTCGAGCCCCGTGCTGCACTGCGAGGGCAGGGCGTCGTCGCCGTCGACGTAGAACTTGACCTCGCCCTCCCCCCACCAGTACCGCTCGAGCGCGGTCAGGGCCACGTAGGTGCCGACGTACCGGCCGGCGCCGACGACGCCGTCGAGGACGACGTGGTCCTGGGCGAGGTCGGTCGTGCCGTTGCTGCGCCGCCAGTGGGCGTGCAGGTGGCCCGCGGCGGGGTCGAGGTCGTCGTCGAGCACGTAGTCGACCTGGTAGTAGATCCCCTGCACCGGCCCCGCGTGCTCGTTCGCGAGCTCGATGCGGGCGCGGCGGTGGAACGGCATCGCGAAGTAGCTGTTCATGCCACCGGTGGGCGCGACGACGATCGGCGCGGACGTGACGAGCGCCCGCCGGCCGAAGCCGTTGCAGAAGAAATCGCCGAGCGGCACCTCGACGGCCGGGTCGTCCTCGTCGTCCCACCAGATGCGCAGCACCAGGTCGCGCAGCACGAACGGCCCGTGGTCGGTGCGCTCGGGCACGGTGATCCAGAGGTGCTGGATCACTCCCGGGCCGGCGAGGTCCGCGAGCGTCGCCGTCGCGCCGGCGTCGAGCGCGACGGCGGGCCGCCCCTTGCGCGACAGGCCCAGCGCGGAGGCGGCCGACGCGGCCCCGCCGGGCTCGCCCGTCGGGTTCTCCGCGTTGACCGACCGGCTCCGGCGCCGGTCCGGGGGCCCGTACAGGGCGCTCCAGTCGACGGTCATGCGGCGCCCGCCCCCTGGAGCACCAGCTCGTCGGCCCGGTGGCACGCCACCTCGTGGCCCGGCGCGACGGTCCGCCACTCCGGCGCGGTGACGGCGCACTCCGGGACGGCGTAGCGGCACCGCGGGTGGAAGACGCAGCCGCTCGGCAGGGCGGCCGCGTTCGCGGGCTCCCCCGACAGCACGATCCGCTCCCGCGACTGGCGCGGCTCGGGGACCGGCATCGCCGACAGCAGGGCCTCCGTGTAGGGGTGCGCCGGCCGGTCGAACAGCGCCTCGGTGCTCGCGAGCTCGACGATCCGCCCGGCGTACATCACGGCGACGCGGTGCGCCAGGAACTGGACGACGGCCAGGTCGTGGGCGATGAACAGGTACGACAGCCCGAGGTCGCCCTGGAGGTCCTTGAGCAGGTTGAGGATCTGCGCCTGCACCGAGACGTCCAGCGCGGACACCGCCTCGTCCGCCACGACGAAGCGCGGGTCGCACACCAGGGAGCGGGCGATGCCGATGCGCTGACGCTGCCCGCCGCTGAACGCGTGCGGGTAGCGGTGCAGGTGGCGCGCGGAGAGGCCGACCCGCTCCAGCACCTCGACCACCCGGTCGCGGCGCTCGGCGGGTGCGCCCACGCCGTGCTGCTCGAGCGGCTCGCGGACGGCCTCGAGGACCGTCATGCGGGGGTCGAGCGACGAGTACGGGTCCTGGAAGATCATGTGGAAGTCGCGGCGCCGCGCGCGCAGGGCCCGGCCGCCCAGGCGCGCGAGGTCGACGTCCGTGCCGTCGGTGCGCAGGAGGATCTCGCCCGAGGTGGGGTCGATCGCGCGCACGACGGCGCGGCCCAGGGTCGTCTTGCCCGACCCGGACTCGCCCACCAGCGCGAGCGTCTCCCCCCGCCCGAGGTCGAAGCTCACGTCGTCCACGGCGCGCAGGCTGCCCCGCACGCGGCGCATCAGCCCGGACGTGACGGGGAACTCCTTGCTCAGGGACCGGACGCCGAGCACCCGGTCCTGCGCCGCGGCGGCCGGGGTGGCCGCCGTCGTCCTCGTGGTCGCGCTCGTCTCAGACATCGGACCAGGCATGGTCGGGCTCCTCCGCGTCGCTGACCTGGAAACACCTCACGTGATGGCCCGGCTCGACCTCGTCCAGACCGGGGACGACCGTGTCGCAGCGGCCGTCGATGGCGACCGTGCACCGGGACGCGAACCCGCAGCGCCGGCCCAGGCCGACGGGGGTGGGCACCGAGCCCTCGATCGTCTCGAGCCGCTCGACCCGCCGGTCGGTGCGCGGCACCGCGGCGAGCAGCTTCCGGGTGTACGGGTGCCGGGGATCGTCGAACACCTGCTCCGTCGTGCCGCTCTCGACGACGCGGCCCAGGTACATGACGTAGAGACGGTCCGCGTGCTCGGCGATCACCCCCATGTTGTGGGAGATCAGGATCATCGCGGTGCCGCGCTCCGCCTGCAGCGAGTCGAGCAGCTCGAGGATCTGCGCCTGGATCGTCACGTCGAGCGCGGTGGTCGGCTCGTCGGCGACGATGAGGGACGGCGAGCAGGCGAGCGCCATCGCGATCATCGCGCGCTGGCGCATGCCGCCCGACATCTGGTGCGGGTACTCCCCGAACCGCTGGCGCGGGTTGGAGATGCCGACGCGGGTGAGCAGGTCGACGACCCGCTCCTTCGCCTCGTCCTTCGACACGTTCTCGTGCACGCGGATCGCCTCGACGATCTGCCGGCCGATCGTGTGCACGGGCGAGAAGCTCGTCATCGGCTCCTGGAACACCATCGAGACCTCGGCGCCGCGCGTCCGGCGCAGCACCGGCGAGCCGGGCTCGGCGGCGAGCAGGTCGACGACGTCGCCGTCGCGGGACCGCAGCAGCACACGACCGTCCACGATCTCGCCCGGGGGCCGGACGAGCCGCATGAGCGACTGCGCCATGATGCTCTTGCCGCAGCCGGACTCGCCGATGACGCCGATCGTCTCCCCGGCGCCGACCTCGAGGGAGACGCCGTCGACCGCCTTCACGACCCCCTCCTCGGTGAAGAAGTAGGTCCGCAGGTCGTCGACCCGCATGCGCGGGCCGTCCGGCAGCGTCGCGGTGGTGGCCCCGGTGTCGCCGGGGCGGGGGTCAGTTCTGGTAGGGGTCAGACGCATCTCTCAGCCCGTCTCCGACGAAGTTGAACAGGATCACCGCGATCACGAGGACGACCGCCGGGGCGAGGAGCCACGGGTAGTTCGACACGACCGTCACGTCCTGGGCGCCCTGCAGCAGGGAGCCCCACGACACGTCGGGCGCCGAGATCCCGAGACCGAGGAAGCTGAGGGTGGTCTCGCCGAGGATCATCCCGGGGATCGCGATGGTGATGTGCACGATGAGGTAGCTGGTCAGCGCCGGCAGCATGTGCCGCCCGATGATGCCCGGGGTCCGCATCGCCGAGACCCGGGCGGCCGTGACGTAGTCCTCCTCGCGGAGCGCGATGATCCGGCCGCGGACCACGCGCGCCAGCCCGGTCCAGCCGACGAGGGACAGGATCAGCGTGATCGCGAGATAGGTCTGCACCCCGGACCACGTCTGGGGCACGGCGGCCGACAGGGCCATCCACAGCGGGATGAGCGGGATGCTGATGATGAGGTCGATGGCCCGCTGCGACACCGCGTCCACGCGGCCGCCGAGATAGCCCGACAGCCCGCCGATGAGCAGGCCGAGGACGAAGCTCACGACGACGCCGCCGAACCCGACGAGCAGGGAGATCCGCGAGCCGACCATAATCCTCGAGAAGGAGTCGCGGCCCAGGTGGTCGGCCCCGGTGAGGAACACCGGCTGCCCGTCGGGCGTGCCGAACAGGTGGACGTCCGCCGGGATCAGGCCGAGCAGCTCGTACTCGTCCCCGTGCACGAACAGCTGGACCGGGTGGCGCACGGAGGTGTCGACGACGGTCTCGTACGTGAACGTGTCCTGGTCGATCTCCGTCCTCGAGGAGTACACGAACGGCAGGTGCCAGCCGCCGTCCTCGTCGACCACGTGGATCTGGGTGGGGGCCGCGTACTTCTGGTCCTCGAAGGAGTGGAGCTTGTCGTAGGGCGCGACGAACTCCGCGAGGATCGCGCAGACGTACATCGCGACGAGCAGGTAGAGGCTCAGGTGCGCGAGCCGGTGCCGGCGGAAGCGCCGCAGCACGAGGGTGCGCTGGGACGCCTCGTAGAGGTCCTCCCGGGCCGCGGCCCGGGAGCGGCGGCCGCCGACGCTGCGGCGCAGCAGCGCGGCGCGGCGCCGCGCGGTGTACCCGCCCCCTTCGCCGGGGGGCGCCGGCACCCTCCGGCGTTCGTCGGCCCGGACGTCGTCGTCAAGGGCGGTCTCGAGGTCGGTCATGCTGCTCGACTCCTCTCGTAACGGATGCGGGGGTCGGCGACCGCGAGCGCCACGTCGGAGATGACGGTGCCGATGATCGTGAGCGCGCTGAGCAGCAGCACGATCGCCCCCGTGAGGTACATGTCCTGCGACTGGATCGACTCGAGCAGCACCGGACCGGTGGTCGGCAGGTTGAGCACCTTGGACACGACGATCTCGCCGCCGACGGTGGCCGGGAGCATCCAGCCGATGGTGCTGAGCAGCGGGTTCATCGCGAGCCGCAGCGGGTAGCGGCGCAGCACCTGCCCCTCGGTGAGGCCCTTGGCGCGGGCCGTGACGACGTATTGCTTGCCGAGCTCGTCGAGCAGCGACGCGCGGAGCACGCGGACGATGCCGCCGATCCCGGCCACGGTGAGCACCACGAGCGGCAGCCAGACGTTGCGCAGGAGGTCCAGCACCCGGTCGACCGACCACGGCGCCTCCCGGTACGGGGGCGAGAACAGGCCCGTGATGAGGAACCCGGTGTGGTCGTAGACCAGCAGCATCAGCACGAGCGCGACGAGGAACCCCGGCACGGCGAGCCCGACGAAGCTCAGGAAGGTCACGACGTAGTCGCCGACGGAGTACTTGCGCACGGCGGAGTAGATGCCGACGGGGACGGCGATGGCCCAGGTCAGCGCGATGGACACCAGCGAGATGAGCATGGTCCGGGGAACGCGCTCCGCGAGGATCTCGGAGACCGGCTGGTTGTAGGCGAACGAGGTGCCGAAGTCCCAGTGGAACAGGATGTTCTTCATCCACACGAGGTACTGGACGAGCATCGGCTGGTCGAGGCCGTACTGGGCGCGCAGCGCGGCGAGCTGGTCGGCGTTGACGGACCCGCCCTCGCTCGCGAGGTTGCGGGCGTAGGTGTCGACGTAGTCGCCGGGCGGGAGCTGGATGATGACGAACGACAGGAACGAGATCAGCACCAGCATCGGGATCATGAGCAGCAGGCGCCGCCCGACGTACCTCAGCACGGGACCCACCGCCCCTCGCGGGACGCGGGCACGGGCGCCGTGCGCGATGGCAGGGGTGGCGGCGGGGAGTCGATGGACGTCATCGTTCGAACCAGATCCCTTCCAGGTTGAGGATGGTGTCGAGCTCGAACGGGGCGCCCGCGTCGGGCAGGTTGGCGACGCCGTTCTTCACCACGTTCGGCTTGACGCGCAGGCCGGTCGTCGGGATGAAGGCGTAGTGGCCGGTCAGCCACTCCATGAGCCGCTCGTAGGCGGCCTTGCCCTCGGGCGAGGCGGGCGGGTGCTCGGTCCGCCGGCTCGCGATGTCGTAGAACTCCTGGACGTAGGGCGGCGGCTTGCGGCCCTGCTCGCCCTTCGACTGCACGTACGCCCAGGTCTCGGGCGACCAGGCGCCCTTCTCGTTGGGCATGTAGTCGTTCGAGATCCCCGTGGACCAGCCGGCGCCGTCGTTCCAGTGGATCGACGCCATCACCGCGTTGTCCGACACGAGCTGGCCGAAGAGGCCGTCGTCGACCCCCTTGATCGTGACGCGCAGGCCCACGTCCTCCAGCTGGGAACGCACCAGCTCCGCGACGGGCGCGAAGTCGAGCGCGATGGTCGGGAACGTGATGGCGAACGTGAAGGACGCGCCGTCGGGCCCGAGGCGGTAGCCCTTGTCGTCGACCTGGTCCATGCCGACCTGGTCGAGGAGCGTGCGCGCCTTCTCGGGGTCGTGCTCGGCGCTGTTGAGCATCGGCTCGCCGTGCAGGCCGAAGTACACGGAACGGTTGATCGCCTCGGGGTCGATCGCGAGCGACAGGGCCCGCCCGAACCGGGCGTCCGGGTCGGCGACGAGCTGCTGCCACGGGTCGTCGGGCGCGTCGTGGCGGTAGTCGTGGTTGAGGAAGAGCAGCGGCGGGAAGTTGAACGAGTTGGTGAGGAACACCCGGGTGTCCGCGTGCTCGCCGCTCTGGGTGTACACGGCCATGTTGTTGAGGGTCACGTTGTCCCCCGCCGCCACCGTGACCTGGCCGTCCATGACCGCCCGCAGCAGGGCGTCGTCGTCGACCACAAGGTAGTTGACGACCGAGTCCGCGTAGGGCAGCTGGTGCCCGCTGGCGTCCACGTGCCAGAAGTAGGGGTTGCGCTCGAAGACGCGGGTCGTCTCCTTGACCTCCGTGAGCACCCACGCGTTGAGGACCGGGAGGCCGAGGGCGTCGGCCTCCCCGGACGACCACGACGGCAGGTTCTTCATGGTCATGAGCTCGCCCCACGACGACGCGCCCGCGGCGTCGAGCTCCTGCTGGAGGGCGGCCGGGTCGGCGTAGTCCCCGTGGTAGCGCTTGAGGTGGTGGGCAGGGACGAAGAGCATGCTCACCGTCGGGATCCAGCTGTGCAGGGCGGCCACGAACTGCCCGTAGGGGGCGGCGAACTCGAGCTCGAACCGCAGCTCGTCGATCACCCGCAGCGTGGCGGGCGCGAGCCGGGTGTCGCGCTGGGTGAACAGGTCCGTGGGGAACGGCGTGTTCGAGTCCGGGTGCTGGTAGAGGTCCTCGACGAGGAACCGGACGTCCTCGGTCGTGACCTTCTCGCCGTCCGACCAGCGCAGCCCCTTGCGGAGCGTGAAGGCGAAGGTGCGCATGTCCGGCGACGGCTCGAAGGCGCTGACGACGTTCGGCATCGACTGGTCCGTCGTCTGGCTCGGCGACCGCAGGATCGTGCTGCCGGTGGCGAGGTTGAGGTTGCCGGTCGGCGACGTCGGGGTGTTGCGGATCGTGCCGCCGTAGCGGCCGTCGCGCCACGTGGCGTACCGGGGCTGCAGCAGGGTGCCGCTGCCGACGACGAAGCAGTCCTCGGGGAGGCGTTCGTCGATCGGCGGCAGCGTCCCGGCCTTCACCCGCTCGCGCAGGAAGGGCGGCTCGACGAACCCACGGGCCGACTTCTCGGACTCGTCGTACGTCGGGAGGTCCTGCGGGATCTCCGACGACAGGCTGCAGCCCGCGAGCGGCAGCATGAACGCGGCGAGCGATCCGAGGGTGAACTGCCGCCTGGTGATCTGCGGCGTGCGGTGCATGTCCTTCCCACCTCCGTTGGTGCTGAAAGGGTCGTGTCCCGGCGCGGCGTCGGTGCCGCGTCCGGCCATGCGGGTGGTGCCTGTGGTGCGGATGGTGCGGTCGTGCGGTCAGGGCCAGATCGGGTCGAGCTCGGCGACCTGGGGGGAGGCGACGAGCACGGCGGCGCCCCGGGCGGTGGCGCGCAGCGTCGGCTGCCCGGCGAACCCGTGGGCGGTCAGGGACGCCTCGCCGTCGTTGGCGAACACCTCGACGGACGCGACGTCGAGCAGCACGTCGAGGGTGCGCACCGGGGTGAGCGTGGGCTGCGCGCCGCCGTCGACGACGACGCGGTCGTGCTCCACCACGACGCGCCGGCCGCACAGGTCGAGCTCGAGGGTGCCGCCGACCGGGACCTCGACGTCCGCCCGCACGCGCAACGCACCCGTGCCGAACGACGCCGACCAGGTCTCCCCGGGGGCCAGCGTGCGCGTCGGCCCGGTGTGCCGGCGGCGCTCCAGCGACGCGAGCTCCGGCACGGGCGTGCGGTGCAGGCGCAGCCCCTGCGGGGAACGCCGCAGGGCCAGGTCGCACGGGACGCTGACCTGCTGGCTGAACGGCATGCGCGGGAAGACGCTCCCCCGCATCCAGGCCGCCTGGACGCGCCGCGCGGTGTCGCCGTGCGACGCGTCCCAGCTCTGCGTGGCGTAGAAGCTCGGGCCGCCGTCGACAGTGAGCTCCCCCGTCTCGGCGCTGAAGGACGTGCCGTCGAACGACCCGACCGAGTAGTGGCCGTCGCCGCGCACCAGCACCCAGCGCGTCTCGTCGGTGCCCTCGACCGGCAGCTCGAAGAAGTCGGGGCACTCGAAGCCGTCGCCCAGGTCGCCGACGGGCTCCCAGTGCAGCAGGTCCGCGGAGACGAGCAGCTCGTAGCGCTGCTCGGCGTACAGGACCATGCACCAGCGGTCGCGCCGGTGGTCGCGGAAGACCATCGGGTCGCGCTCGCCGCGGACCATGATCGGGTTGCCGTCGTGGTGCGTCCAGGTGCGGCCGCGGTCGAGGCTGTACGACACGCACTGCGAGCGGTTGTCGGCGCCCGACCAGAACGCCACCATCGGCGCGTGGTCGCCGGGGCCGGCGAGGCCGGACGTGTTCTCGGTGTCGAGCACGCAGTTGCCGGACTGCACGCCGGAGCCGAGGCGCTCCTCGAAGAAGGCGGGCGGCAGCTCGGTCCAGTGCACGAGGTCGGTGCTCACCGCGTGGATCCAGCACTTGTTCCACCGCTGGGCGAACAGGTGGTACTCGCCGTCGACCACGACCAGGCCGTTGAGGTCGTTGAGCCAGCCCTCCTGGCGCTCGACCGGGTCCGGGCGGTCCATGGTCCACTGCCGCGCGGTGAAGTGGAACGCGGGGCGCAGCGCCTCGCGGTAGACCTCCGCCGGCGGCCCGGCCGGGCGGTCGGTGAACGCGACGTCGCCGACGGCGAGCCAGCCCTGCGGCCCCGACTCGTCCCGCGCCACGAGGCGCACCTCGCGGCCGAGCCACGGCCCGAGGTCGAACGTCGCCGTGCGGAGGTGGTGGGTGCCGCGCCCGGTGTCCGAGCGCACCACCTCGTCGCCGACGACGACGTCGAGGCACGTGTGCCGCTCGAAGTCCGTGCCCGCGACCGCGTATGACAGGTAGCGGCGCGTCACGAGCAGCGGGCGGGAGAGCGCGGCGCCGAGCGCCCCCGGGTCCTTCGCGGCGCTGGTGATCGTCCCGTCGGGGCCGGGCGCGAAAGGCGCGTCGACCTGCTCCCAGAGGGAGTCCGGGGTCAGGTCGGGCGCGGTGCCCGTCGCGGGGTCCGGCGCCGCCGTGGCCGGGTCGTGCGGGGTGGTGGTGGTCATGGGGTCCCCTTCGTGGGAGTGCGCGGGGCGGGCGCAGCGACGGCGGAGCCCACGACGCCCGTCCCCCCGGAGGTGTCGGTCGTCAGGACGAGCGATGCGCGGGCGGCGCCGGCGGCGACGAGCCGGGCGTTCGCCTCGTCGCTGGTGGCGACGAACGCCGCCGCGTCCGCGAGGTCGCGGCCGTGCCGGTGGTGCCGGTCGACGAGGCGGCGGCGCCGCTCGTCGTCGGCGCACGCGACCCACCAGGTCTCGTCGAGCTCGGCGCCGACGGCCTGCCAGCCGCCCGCGTCGTGCAGGAGGTAGTTCCCCTCGGTGATCACGAGGTCGACCTCCGGGTCGACGGCGATCGCCCCGGCGAGCGCGAGGTCGAGGCCGCGGTCGAAGGCGGGCGCGTGGACCGTGGGGCGGCCGGCGGCGCGCACGCGGCGCAGCAGCGCCACGTAGCCCGCGACGTCGAACGTGTCCGGTGCGCCCTTGCGGTCGCGCAGCCCGAGCGCGTCGAGCACCGGGTTCGCGAGGTGGAAGCCGTCCATCGGCACCACGACGACCCGCAGCCCGTCGTCGGCCGCGGCGCGGGCGAGCGTCTCGGCGAGGGTCGACTTGCCCGCGCCGGGCGGGCCGACGAGGCCCAGCACGGGCGTCCGGCCCGCGGTGCGGCCGGTGCGCACCAGCGCGCGCAGCCGTGCCACGGCGTCCGGCGGCAGGGGCGGGGCCGCAGGCCCGGTCTCGGGCCGGGTCGTCCCGGCGGAGGTGGTCGGCACCGTCACTCCTTCGTGAGGTCAATACGTTTTGATTTTGCCGACGCCGAGTGAAGCACACCGCGTTCTCGGAGGTCAATACGTATTGGCCGACCGTATAGTTCTCGTATGCCAGACAGCGCCGCGACCAGGGCCTCCGCGTGACCGCGCGGAGCGGACGGCCCCGCATGGTCGACGTCGCGCGGCGCGCCGGCGTCTCGCAGGCCACCGTCTCGTTCGTCCTCAACGACCGCGCGGACATCCCCGTGGCCGCCACCACCCGCCAGCGCATCCTCGAGGCCGCGGAGGAGCTCGGCTACCGCCTCAACCGGGCGGCCCAGGAGCTCAAGCTCGCCCGGTCGACCACCGTCGGCGTCGTCTCCTACGGCGTCGCCTCCCACCCCTTCGCCGGACAGACCCTCCTGGGCATCCAGAGCGCGGCCCGCGCGCGGGGACACGTGTGCATGGTGGTCGACGTCGCCGACGAGCCGGACCACGGCGCCGACGCCGTCGCGAGCCTCCTCGACCGGGGGGTCGCGGGCCTCGTCTTCGCCACGGCCGGGACCCTCGCCGTGCCCACCCCTGTCCTCGACCCGAGCGTGCGCACCGCCTTCTCCAGCTGCTGGCCGGTCGACCCGTCCGTCGCCGGTGACGTGCGGGCGGAGGTGCTCCCGGACGAGCGGGCGGGCGGATACACCGCCGCCCGCGCGGTCCTCGACGCCGGACACCGGGACGTGCTGTTCCTCGGCGGCACACCCGGCGAGTGGGCCACGGTCGAGCGCGAGCGCGGGCTCGACGACGCCCTGGCCGACGCGGGACTCGACCCGGCGTCGATCCCTCGTTCCTACGGCGACTACGCGACGGGCAGCGGCTACCGGCTCGCTGCCGAGGCGTTCGACCGGCACCGGTACAGCGCCGTGGTGTGCGGCAACGACCGCATGGCGCTCGGCGCGCTCTTGCTGCTGAGCGAGCGCGGGCTGTCGGTTCCCGACGACGTGAGCCTCGTCGGCTACGACGACCAGGAAGCCCTCGCCGCCGAGCTGCACCCTCCGCTGACCACCGTCGCGCTCCCCCACTACGAGCTGGGCGGCCTGGCGCTCGACGCCCTGCTCGAAGAGGAGGAGAGCGGCCGATTCACCGTGCCGTGCGCACTGATCGAGCGCACTTCGGTGGCGCCCCCGTCGACCCGCTCGAGCTGACGGGAGACAAGCTCGCCGCGCGCGTGTCGCGCCCTCCGCTCCAGACGCCTCGTCGCCGTGGATCCAGTAACATGACAACGTTGACTTGACCGGTCGGCAGATCCACCCACGCTCGACAGCGTGCGGACCACACAGCGACAGTAGGGTGAGCCCGTGACCGATCGCCCGACGGTGCCGCCGACCGATCAGACGCCACGTCGACCACGCCTGCGGGACATCGCCGCATCGACGGGCCTCAGCATCAAGACGGTCTCCCGCGCCGTCCGCGGCGAGCGCGGCGTCGGCGACGAGACGCGGGCGCTCGTCCTCGCCGAGGCGGAGCGCCTCGGCTTCCGCCCGGACGACGTCGCCGCGGGGCTGCGCCGCAAGAACCAGTCGACGACGACGGTCGGCGTGACGCTGGGCGACGTGACGAACCCGTTCTTCGCGCCGATGATCCGCGGCATCCACGGCGTGGCGGCGGCCCACCAGCACCTGGTGCTGTCGGCGGACGCGGAGAACGACGCCGACCTCGAGCGCCGGGTCATCGGCTCGCTGCTGGCCCACCGGGTGGCCGGCCTGATCGTCGCGCCGATCGGCCAGGACCTGCGGTACCTGGAGCACGAGGCGTCGTTCGGCACCCCGATCGTCTTCGTCGACTCTCCCCCGCCCGGCCTCGACGGCCTCATGGACGCGGTGGTCACGACCAACGCCGAGAGCACCCGCGACGGCGTCGCCATGCTGCTCGCGCGCGGCCACCGCCGGATCGGCTACCTCGGCCACCCCCGCTCGGGCAGCGGCGCGCTCGAGCGGTGGCGGGGGTACGAGCAGGCGCTCCAGGGCGCGGGGCTGCCGGCCGACCCCGCGCTCGTCCGCACCGGCCTCGTGACGGAGGACGACGCGACCGTGGCGGCGCGCGACCTGCTGTCGCAGCCCGACCCGCCCACGGCGGTCTTCACCGACAACAACCGGCTCTGCGTCGGGCTGCTGCACGTGGAGGGGGTGGCGCGGAGCGACCTCGACATCCTCAGCTTCGACGACGTGCCGCTGTCCACGCTGTTCGGCGTGAGCGTGATCGACAGCGACCCGTACGAGGTGGGCCGGGTCGGGGCGACCCTCCTCTTCGAGCGGCTGGCCGACCGCGCGCGCCCCGCGCAGCGCGTCGTGGTGCCGGCGGAGCTGCACGCGCGCGAGCGGGTCCGGTTCTGACCGACGGGGAACGCCAGCGACAACGTTGACGCAACCCTCGTCCTGATGCCACCATCGTCCGGGTGACCACCACCGTCGGTGCCTCGTCCATGCCCTGGCTCACGGAGCTCTACGCTCTCGCGCAGGAGTGCCTCGCCCGCAACGTCGTCCGCGACGACGCCGGCCCGTTCATCCGCGCGGGAGGTGGTTACGCCGACCCGTGGACGCGCGACGCCGCGCTGAACTGCTGGGGCGCGGCGAGCCTGCTGCGGCCGCGCGACGCGCGCGAGACCCTGCTGCGCGTCTGCGAGCGCACCCCGGACGGACGGCTCGTCGTCGCGCAGGACGACCAGTGGTGGGACCAGATCGTCTGGGTGCTGGCCGCCTGCGACCACGCGTGGGCGACCAGTGACGACGAGTTCCTCGCGACCGCCTGGGAGGTCGGCCGCGACTCGCTCGAGATCCTGCACGCGGAGCGGTTCCGTCCGCGCTGGGGCCTGTACGCGGGCCCGGCGCTGATGCAGGACGGCATCTCCGGGCTGCCGGTGCCCCCCGCCGGAGCGGACGAGCCCACCTCGTTCGTCCTCGACTACCCCGAGGCGCACGAGATCATGGCGCTGTCGACCAACGTCGTCTACGTCGCCGCCCTGCGCTGCCTCGAGGCGGCCGCGCCCCGGCTCGGCCACGACGGGTCGGAGTTCGCCGACCGGGCCGACGCGCTCGCGGCGGCGATCGAGGAGCACCTGCGTGACGGCGACACCTACGGGTACTTCCTGCACGGCTCCGGCCCGCTCGTGGGCACCCTCGACCGCCACCGCGAGGCGGCCGGCCTCGCGCTCGCCGTCGTCGTCGGCCTCGTGCCCCCGGACCGGGGCCGGCGGGTGATCGCCTCGATCGGCAGCGGCCCGGCGGGCGTGGTCAACGTCGCCCCGCACTTCGACCGGTACGACGACGCCCGCCCGGGGCGGCACAACGCGATGTGCTGGCCGATGGTGATGGGCCTGGCCGGGCTCGCGTCGGCGGCCGCGGACGACCGGGCGGGCGTGGTCCGGACGCTCGAGGACCTCCACCGCCTGGTGCGCGCCGGCGGCGGCCGGTTCGACGAGGTGTACGACCCGTCGACCGGCCTGGCGCACGGCGGCTGGCAGTGCGGCCACGTCTGGCCGAGCGAGCCCGACCAGACATGGTCCGCGACCTCCCTGCTCCGGCTCGTCCACCTGGGGCTCGTCGGCCTGGTCCCGTCCGCCGACGGCCTGCGGGTCTCGCCGGCGCCGCTCGACGCCGGCGAGACCGTCGAGCTGCGGGGCCTGCCCTACGGCGCGGCGACGCTCGACATCGCCGTCCGCGGCGTCGACGGGCCGAGCGGCGGTCGCCCCGTCGTGCGCGTCGACGGCGCCGACGTCTCCGGCGACGCCGTCCACCTGCCTGCCGGCGCGGTCGGCGCCCACCGCGTGGAGGTGCTCGTCGGCGCGGGCAGCGGCCGATGACCTCCTGGATCTGGGACGCCTTCCACCGCGAGACGCCGAACCAGCTCGTCCTGTTCCGGCGGGTCGTCGAGGCCGGCGTGCCGCTCGTCGACGGGGCCCTGGAGATCGCGGCCCGCGGGTCGTTCCGCCTCTGGGTGGACGGCGTCCTGGTCGCGCACCACGACCTGCAGAGCTCCTCGCCGGGGGCGGAGGCGGTGCGCTGCGACCTCACCGCGGTCCTGGCCGCGCGGCGCGCGCGGACCACGACCCTCGTGGTGGGCGTCCACCACCTCGGCGTCGGCACGCACCACCAGCCCCGCTGCCTCGGCGGACTCTGGGTCGCCGGGACGCTGCACGGGTCGGACGGGTCGGCCCACCCCGTCGACTCGGGCCCGGGCTGGACGACGCACGTGCCGGCGTCGTGGCGGCAGGGCGCGCCGCAGATGGTCTGGTCCGCGGGGTTCACCGAGTGGACCGACCGCACGCTCGGCCCCGCCTACCTCGCTGCCGGGGCCGGCGCGGGGTGGGCGGCGGCCGTGGAGCACGCGGACGACCAGCGGCCGCGGCACCACGACCGCGACGTCGTGGAGCGCGACGTCCCCCTGGGCCCCTTCCTGCGGGAGACGGGTGTCGTCCTCGCTCCCGCGCCCGCGGAGGCCCGGCGCGGCCCCGCCGTCGACCGCGCCGCGGCCTGCGTGGCCCTCGGCGCCCGCCGGGTCGCCGACCCGGCCCCGCGGCCACCCGCCGACGCGGCCGGGCGGTACGGCCTCGTCGTCGTCCCCCACCAGCTCGTGGGCTTCCTGACGCTCGAGATCGAGGCCTCGGAGCCCACGACGATCGACGTCGTCGCCGGCGAGGCGCTCGACGAGCACGGCTGGCCGACGGCCACCCGCCAGGGCATCAGCGCGGTCGACACCGTCGTGGTCCCCGCGGGCCGCACCACGCACCGCTTCTGGCACCGGCGGACCTTCCGCGCGCTCGCCTGGATCGCCCACGGCACCGCCGACGTCGGCGTCGAGGCCACCTTCGCCACGGTCACCGCCGCGCGACCCGACGCCGTGTTCCGCAGCGGGGTGGAGCGCTACGACCGCATGCACGCCGTCAGCGTCGCGACGGCACGGGTGGGCCGGCAGGACCTCTACGAGGACTGCCCGCTCCGCGAGGGGGGCCACTACGTCGCGGACGCGCGGGTCCAGGCGCTCTTCGACCTCGCGACGACCGGGGTCGCGACGACCTCGCGCCGCTCGGTGCTCCAGTTCGCGTCCGCGCAGGACGACGACGGCATGATCCCGGCACTGTCCCCGAGCGGCACGCGGCACCGGATCCCCGACTTCTCCCTGCAGTGGCCGTCGTTCGTCGAGGACCACGTCCGGTTCACCGGCGACCGGGCCCTCCTCGCCGAGGTCTACCCGGCCGTCCTGCGCTGCCTGGACTGGGCGGCCGACCACGTCGACCCGACGACCGGGCGGCTCGGGCTCGACCGGCCGGGATGGTGGTCGTTCGTCGACTGGCACGCGTTCACGCCCGAGGCGCTGCAGGCCGCCGTCGACGCCCAGCACGCGGTGGCGCTCAGGTCGGGCGTCGCGCTCGCCGGCGCCGTCGGCGACGACGAGCGGGCCGAGGTGTTCCGCGCGCGGCTCGAGGACGCGCTGGCGAACCTCGGCCGGGTCGAGCACCCGCACGCGGCCACGATCCTGCTGGGCGGGCTCGACCCGGACCAGGCCCGGTCCCTCGTGCCGCCGGCGGCGCTCGACGGCTTCGTCCCCGAGACCGGATACTTCGCGTTCTTGGTGTGCCGCGCCCACCTGGTCCTCGGCGACCCGGCGGCCGCGCGCGACCTGGTCGACGCCTACTGGGGGACGATGCTCGACGCCGGCGCGGGCACCTGGTGGGAGCGGTGGTCCCCGGCCCGCGACGTCGTCGGGTCGACCGACGCCAGCCTCTGCCACCCGTGGTCGGCGGGGCCGCTGGTGCTCCTGCCGATGCTCGCGCTCGGCGTCGACCCGTTCGCGCGCGCCGAGGCCGACGCCCGCTTCCCGGCCGTCGACCTCGGCGCACCGGTCAGCGCCGCGCTCCACACGCCGTGGGGCGTCGTCCGGTCGTGAGCCGGCCGGCGCGCCGGCGTCCGGGGACGACATCGCCCGGTTCGCCCGTCAGGCGACCAGGCGCAGCCACGCGTCCGCGAGCGCCGCGTGGCCCGCCGGCGTCGGGTGCACGCCGTCCGCCGCCCAGTACTCCGGCCCCGTGGTGGCCGCCAGCTGCGCGAACATGCCGTCCGCGGCGAGCAGGTGCGCGTCGTACGCCCGCGCGAGGTCGCGCACGGCCTGGATCTTCGGGTCGAGGTCCTCGCGCTGCTTGCGCTGGTCCTCGCTCAGCGGCAGGAGGAACGGCTCGATCAGGATGAGCCGGGCCCCCGAGTCGGCGAGCGGGGCGAGGAGCCGGTCGTAGCCGGCGGCGTACTCGTCGACGGGGATGACGTAGCCGTCCTCGGCGTACGTGTGCCAGCCGACGTCGTTGATCCCGACGAGCACGGAGACCACGTCCGGCTCGGCGTCGAGCACGTCGCGCTGCCAGCGGGTCTCGAGGTCCATCACCTTGTTCCCCGCGATGCCCGAGTTCGACCACGTGACCGGGCGGTCGGGGTGCCGCAGCCCCCACTCCCCCGCGACGCGCAGGGGGTAGCCCCAGCCGAGGGGCTGCTCGATCTCCAGGTGCTGGCAGTCCGTGATGGAGTCGCCCGTGAACATCACGGTGCTTCCGGCCTGCAGGCTGATCGTCATGGGTGCTCCTTGCGCGTGGTGTCGGGGCTCGGGGTGAAGGTGGCGACGCCGATGGTGGTGTCGCTCTGGCCGTAGTAGGCGAACCAGGTGCCGCGGAGGTGCACGAGCCCCTCCACGAAGGTGACGTTGTCCACCAGGCCGGACAGCTCCTCGGCGGTGGACGGCTCGAGCCAGGGCTCGACGAGCTTCGCGACGACGGTGTCCGGGCGGTGGGGGTCGACCAGCACCTGGCCGCACGCGTAGCGCACGCCACCCCCCTCGAGCTCGACGGCGCTGTTGTGCATCAGCAGCACGTGGCCGGTGCGTGTGCGGACCGGCTGCGGGCCCGTCTCGACGAGGTCGCCCATGAACGTGCCGGGCTCGGGCCGGAGCACGGGCTCCGGGGACGCTTCCCAGTGCAGCAGGTCGTCGGAGGTCGCGAGGTGCACGTTCCCCTCGCCGAACCACATGAGCCACCGCCCGTCGACCTGCTCGGGCAGGATCACCCCGCCCTTGCTCCAGTCCGGGCCGGGCGTCTCCCGCACGCCCGCGAAGGTGTTGATCCCCGGCACCATCGGGCCGTGCTTCTCCCACGTCCTCAGGTCCGGGGACGTGGCGAGGCACAGCCGGGCCGTGTGCCGGTCCCACCCGGTGTAGGTGCAGTAGTAGGTGTCGCCGACCCGCACGACGCGCGGGTCCTCGCACCCGGACCGCTCCCAGTCGTGCTCCGGGACCAGCACCGGGTCGGGCTCCGTCTCGAACGTGTACCCGTCGTCGCTCCACGCGAGCCCGAGGGACGACACGATGTCGTCGGCGTGCGCGCGGTACAGGAGGGCCACGCGGTCGTCGACGACGATCGCCGCCGGGTTGTAGACGTTGGCGGACTCCCAGTCGTGCCGCCCCGGCCGGAGCACGGGGTTGTCGGGCCAGGGGGTGAACGGGCCGAACGGGTAGTCGACGGCAGGCTGGTGCGTCACTGGTCGATCAGCCCCTCGATGCCGGCGACCGTCTCGTCGACGCCCACGTCGACCGACTTCTTCCCGTCGAGCATCGGTGTCCACGAGGTCTTCTCGACGTCGGCCTCCTTGACCGCCCACGGGTCGAGGAAGGAGGTGAGGAACTTGTCCTCGGCGGCGAGCTCGTACTTGGCCGTGGCCTCGATGCTCTCGGCCGCCTTGCCGCCCTGGGCCCGGAGGCCCTCGTAGTAGCCCTCGGTCCCGGGCAGGTACGCGATGGGCGCGACGGGCACCGTCTTCATCGACTCGTTGAACCCGGTGGTCTCCAGGTAGGCGATGGCCTGCCACACGGCGTCCGGGTCCTCGATGGTCGCGGGCGAGCACACGCCGTTCGTCTCGATCGGCTGCACGGACGACTCCGTGCCGGCGGGCCACGGCGCGTAGCCCCAGTCGAACTCGGGGGCGTCCTGGCTGATCATCTGGTTGAGCCACTGTCCGCCGAACAGGAGCGGGATGTTGCCGTTCGAGAACGCCGCCATCGAGGTCGTGGCGTCGTACGTGGGGCCGGTCATCTCCTTCGCCGCGATCGCGTCGACGAAACGCTGCGCCCCCTCGCGGAGCTTCTGGTCGGCGGTGACCGAGGTCGCTCCGATGAACGAGTCGACGAGCGGCTCGCCGCCGTGCGCGACGGAGTACGCGGAGACCCCTGCGGTGGCGTCGAGGAGCGGCCACTGCGTGACGAGCGGTGTGCTCTTCGGGTCCTTCTCCTTGAGCTTCTCGATGCTGGAGAACAGGTCGTCCCACGTCCAGCCGATCTTCGGCACGGGGACGCCGGCCTTCGTGAACGCCTCGGCGTTGTAGAAGAACCCGTAGGTGTTCGCGAGCGTCGGGATGCCGGCGAGCTCGCCGTCGGGCGTGCGCCACAGGTCGAGCGACCCCGGGGAGAACTTCGACTCCTCGAGCCCGTCGCCGGAGCTGAGCTTGTCCGACCAGTCGTACAGGAGGCCCTCGGCCGCGAGGTTCTGGCCCTGGGCCGCCGTGCACCAGAAGAAGTCGGGTGCCTTCTTGGCGAGGATCAGGCTGGCGAGCTTCTGGGCGTAGTCGGCGTTCGGTGCCTCCTCGCGCTCGACGCCGATCTTCGAGGAGTCCGAGAACGCCTGCATGGTCTTGTCGAACGCGGCGTTCGTGGCGTTGGTCTCCCACGTCATGTAGGTCACGGCGCCACCGCCCGACGACGACCCGTCGTCGGACGATCCGCAGGCGGTGAGCGCGGCGGTGGCGACGACGGTCACCGCCGCGAGGGCGGCGAGGTTCTTGCGAGACATGTCACTCTCCTTCGAGCGTGTCAAAAACCAGGGGGAACGGGTGGGGCGGCGCGCTACTTCGAGATCGTCCCGAGAGAGCCGATGCCCTCCATGAAGTAGCGCTGCGCGAGGAAGAACAGGACCAGCGGCGGCAGCATGAACAGCACGTTGGTCGCCATGTAGTAGTTGTATTGCGAGCCGGCGGTGTCGCTGAGGAACGAGGCCATGCCCAGCGGGAGCGTGAACTTCTCCTGGCTCTGCAGGTAGACCAGGGGGTTGAGGAAGTCGTTCCAGGCGAGCTGGAAGGACATGATCGCCACCGTGATCCACACCGGCTTGGTGATCGGGATCATGATCCGCGTGAAGATCGTCCAGTGGCCGGCGCCGTCGATCAGGGCGGACTCGTCGAGATATCGCGGGATCGACTGGTAGTACTGCCGGGCCAGGAAGATGAAGATCGGGCTCCCGAAGAAGGCGGGCAGGATCAGCGGCACCCAGGTGTCGATGAGCCCGAGGTTGATGTAGAGGTGCTGCAGCGGGATCAGCGCCACGACCCCCGGCACGAAGAGGCTCCCGGCGATGAGCGCGAACCAGACGTTGCGCCCTGGGAAGTCGATGCGCGAGATCCCGTAACCCACGATCATCGAGCTCGCCACGGCCCCGAACGCCGAGAGCACGGTGACGATCATCGTGTTGGCGAGCAGGCGGTAGAAGTGGATCTCGGCGGGTCCGTCGACGAAGTTGGCGAGCTGGAACTCGTTCGGGAAGAACTCCGGCGGGATCTGGTTGACGTCGCCGTCGGACTTGAGCGCGATGCTCACCATCCAGACGAGCGGGAGCAGCATCGACAGCGCGAGCAGCCCGCACAGCAGGTACCACGCCACGCGCGAGAGGGTGCGCGGCACCCGGTGTGCCAGCGGCACGTGGCGCTCGGGCACCGCCGCCGCCGGCGGGGTCGTGGGAGCGGCGGGTGCGGTCGAGGAGACGGTGGCGGTCATGCCTCACCTCCGGCGGAGAAGCGGCCGCGGGTCAGCCGCAGCATGAGCAGGGTGACGACCATGACGATCACGAACAGGACCCAGACCTCCGCCGTCGCGTAGCCGAGCTGGGGGGCGGCGATGAAGTTCGCGAACCCGTCGTTGTAGATCTTGTACATGAGCAGGTTGGTGGACGTCCCGGGGCCGCCCTTGGTGAGGATCGCGACCTGGTTGAACGTCTGGAAGGCCCCGTTGAGCTGGAGCACCAGCTGGAGCAGGAGGATCGGGCCGATCATCGGCAGCGTGATCTTCACGAAGCTGCGGATCGCGCCGGCCCCGTCGACCTTGGCGGCCTCGAGGAGCTCGTGCGGGACGGCCTGCAGGCCGGCGAGGAAGATGATCATCGTGCCGCCCACCGACCACACCCCGACCAGCAGGATGGCGGGCAGGGCCACGTGGGCGTCGCCCAGCCAGCCGCTCGTGGGCAGGTGGAGGAAACGGAGCACCTCGTTGGCCAGCCCGTAGGTCGGGTCGTAGATGTACTTCCACAGCGTCAGCACCGCGATCGCGGGGAGCACGACCGGCAGGTAGAAGATCGTGCGGAAGATCTTGACCCCGCCCAGGGCCCGGTTGACGAGGACGGCGAGGGCGAGCCCCGCCACGATCGTCACCGGGACGGAGATCGCGACCCACAGGAACGTCACGGCGACCGACGGCCAGAACGTGGGGTCCTGGGTGAACATCTCGACGTAGTTGTCCAGCCCCACCCAGGTCGCGGGCGTCAGCCCGTTCCAGTCGGTGAACGAGTGGTAGAGCGACGTGACCATCGGGTAGACCACGAACAGGAACAGCCCGATGATCGCGGGCGAGATGAACAGGTAGCCGAGGATCGTGTCGCGGCGCCGCTTCGCGGACCGTCGGGCCGGGAGCCTCGCCCCTCCGGGCGCCGCGGCACGGACCATCGGCTCGGCCACGGCATCGGCGGACATCATCGTCATCCGACCTCCTCCTCACTGGCGCCGCCCCGGTGGATCCGGAGCGTGACGATCTGGAACGGGCGCAGCTCGAGCTCGGCCGCGGTCCGGGCGCCGGTCAGCGGCTCGAGCTCCCGCTCGAGCAGGTCGACCACCGACGCGCCGGTCGCCTCGACGTCCCACGCGACCCGCGCGCGGGTGCGCGCGCCCAGCGCCTCGTACAGCCGGACGACGAGGTCGCCCGTGCGGTCCTCGGCGAGCTTGACGCTCTCGACGACGACCCCGCGCGCCCCGGCGTCGGGCCCGAGCCCCGTGACCGAGACGAGCGGCGCCACGGGCGCGCCCCCGAGCCGCTCACGGAGCGGCAGGTTGAGGCGGTAGCCGGCGTCGACGGCGTCCGCGATCCGCGCACCGCTGACGAGCCGGTAGGAGAACCGGTGCGTCCCCTGGTCCGCCTCAGGGTCCGGGTAGCGCGGCGCGCGGAGCAGCGAGAGCCGGATCTCCGTGCCCGGCCGGCCGCCGCCGTCCGACTCGACGCGGTGGATGTCGTGCCCGTACGTGGCGTCGTTCGCGACCGCGACGCCGAACCCCGGCTCGCCGACGTGGACCCACCGGTGGGCGCACGTCTCGAACTTGGCGGCGTCCCAGGTCGTGTTGTCGTGGGTCGGGCGCAGAACGTGCCCGAACTGGATCTCCGAGGCGGCCTGCTCCGTGCGGACGTCGACCGGGAACGCGACCTTGAGGATCCGCTCGGCCTCGTGCCAGTCCACCTCGGTCTCGTAGTCCACAGCGTCCGAGCCGGGGCGGAGCGTGGTGCGCTGGACGGCGGACGAGCGCCCGAAGCGCCGCCGGACGACCACCGTGGCCGCGCCGTCGTCGCCCCGCTCGACGGTCAGCTCGTCGAGGTCGGCGAGCGTCCGGGACGACCCGCGGTAGTGCTCGTCCAGGTCCCACGCGTCGAAGGCGTTCGGGAGGTCCTGGTGGAGCACGAGCTCGCCCGCGCGGCGACCCGCCACCACGAGCTCGCGCCCGTGCCGGAGGTCGAGCACGCTCGGGGACGCGCCCGTCCCGTCGACCGTGACGCGCAGGACGCCGTTGTCGAGCACGGTCGTGCCCGCGGCCGTGGTGACCGCCACCGGCGCGTCGCCGGTGGCGACGGGCGCGCCGCCTCCGAGCGCCGGGACGCCGCCGCTGCGCGTGGGCGCGGCGTTGAAAGCCAGCGGCTCGGTCCCCTCCCCCGCCAGCACGGCGAGCGCGGCCTCGATGACGTCCTCGAGCTCGCCCGCGACCCTCGCGTAGGCCGCGGCCGCCTCGCGGTGCACCCAGGCGATCGACGAGCCGGGCAGGATGTCGTGGAACTGGTGCAGCAGCACGGTCTTCCAGATCCGGTCGAGCGCCTCGTACGGGTACGGCGCCCCGTGCCGCACGGCCGCCGTCGCGCTCCACAGCTCGGCCTCCCGCAGCAGGTGCTCGCTGCGCCGGTTGCCGCGCTTGGTCGCGGCCTGCGACGTGTACGTGCCGCGGTGCGCCTCGAGGTAGAGCTCGCCGACCCAGGTCGGCGCGTCCGGGTACTCCGCCTCCGCGGCGCGGAAGAACTCCTCCGGCGTCGTGTGCGCCACGACGGGCGAGCCCTCCAGGTCCGCCTGCCGGCGGGCGCGCTCCATCATGAGCGCCGTGGGGCCGCCGCCGCCGTCGCCGTGCCCGAACGGCACGAGCGAGGTGGTCGCCGCGGGGTGCTCGGCGAAGTTCGTGACGGCGTGGTCCAGCTCCGCCGCGGAGAGCTCGGAGAGGTACGTGTCGACGGGCGGCAGGTGGCTGAACAGCCGCGTGCCGTCGATGCCCTCCCACCAGAACGTGTGGTGCGGGAACTTGTTCGTCGGGTGCCAGGCGAGCTTCTGCGTGACGAACCACCGGTACCCCGCGAGCTTCGCGATCTGCGGCAGCGCCGCGGTGTAGCCGAAGGAGTCGGGCAGCCAGACCTCCTGGGGGTCGACGCCGAACCGCTCCGCGAAGTAGCGCTTGCCGTGCACGAACTGCCGCACCAGGGCCTCCCCGCCGGGCATGTTGGTGTCGGACTCGACCCACATGCCGCCCGCCGGGATCCAGGCGCCGCGGTCGACGGCCTTGGTGATCGACGCGAACAGGTCCGGCTGCGTCTCCTCGATCCACGCGTACTGCTGCGCCTGCGAGCACGCGAAGCGCAGCTCGGGGTAATCGTCCATCAGCGCGATCACGTTCGAGAACGTGCGCGTGCACTTCCGCACGGTCTCGCGGGTCGGCCAGAGCCAGGCGGAGTCGATGTGGGCGTGGCCGACGGCGGCCACCCGGTGGGCGCTGGGCTCGGCGGGCTGCGCCAGCACGTCGGCCAACCGGGCTCGCGCCGCGGCGGCCGTGCCGCCGACGTCGTCGAGGTCCAGGGCGTCCAGAGAGCCGGCGAGCGCCGCGAGGACCCGGCCGCGGCGCGGCCGGTCCGCGGGGAGACGCTCCGCCCAGCCCACGAGCACGTCCAGGTCGTACGCGAGCGCCTCGACGCCCGGGTCGACGAGGGCGAGGTCGGCCCGCTGGAGCCGGTACAGGGGCGGTCCGTCCGGCGCGATGCCGTCGCCGAGCCGGGTGGGGCGGAACGCCGCCGCGGCGACGTCGGGGTTCGCCGCGGCCTCGACGTAGAGGTCGACGGAGGAACCGGTGACGGGCACGGCCTTGTTGCGCGGGTGGATCCCCTTGAGGATCTGGCCGGCGGCGTCGAAGACGAGGCCCTCGCACTGGAACCCCGGGCCGGCGTCGGCGTCGAAGCCGATGTCCAGGGCCGCGACGAGCCGCAGCGCCTCCCCCGTCGCTCCCGTGCGGCCCGCCCAGGTCACGGGGACGTCGCCGCGCACCCGGAACCACGTGGTCGTCCACGCGGGACCCCACGGGTCGCCGACCTGGAAGGGCGCGAACGCCCCGTCCGTGGCGCGGTCGAACGGCTCCGGCTCGCCGGGCAGCGCGCGGGCCGTGACCCGGAGCGGCGCGGTGGCCACCTCGGCTGCGGGCCAGACGCGCTCGGTGAGGACGCGGCGCGCGCGGTCGATCACGCGCTGGGGGTCGAGGTGCATCGGTCAGGACTCCTTGAAGTCGACCTTGACGAGCATCTGCTGCCCGGTCGAGGACGCGTAGTACGTGTAGTAGCGGGTCAGTCCGTGGTTCGTCGTGTATTCGGGGTGCGCGAAGGCGGCGTAGTCGACGCCCGACGTGGACTGGGTGGCGAACAGCGTCTGCGGCGCGCTCCACGGGCCCCACGGGTGCGGCGCCGACTGGAGGTAGACGTTCTTGTCGAGGAAGGGCGAGGGCATCGCCGTGCTGAGGTAGGAGCCGGTGGTCGGGTCGTACTCGACCGTCTCCCCCGCCGCGCCGCCCTTCAGCACCGCGACGGCGGCGTCCGCGTCGTGCGACCACTGCGGCACCCCGTCGACGTCGCCGGTGTAGTAGGTCCAGGCGGCGCGGTCCTGCACGCGGTCCAGCCGGACCCGCGCCACCGCGCAGTCGTTCGCGCTGGTGCACTTCCCGTAGGCGTACAGCTGCTGGCCGACGACGACGGCGCCGCCGTTCCCCCAGTTCTCGGCTGGGGAGAACAGGAGCGTGGGGTCGTCGCCCTCGGGCGAGGTCACCGCGGGGTCCTGGTGGGCGACGGCCAGCCGGCTGACCCGGTGGGTGCGCATGTCCACCGCGACGACGCCCGAGCCGAGCGCCTGCCCGACGAACCCGGACGCGCACGGGCCGGTGTCCGGGCCGCCGCGGCACAGCTTCCCGTAGAACACGAGGATCCGCTGGTGGCTCGGGTCGGCGACGACCGCGCCGGGCCAGAACGCGAACTGCGTCCCGCAGAACGGGTCGGCGGATGCCGAGCAGTCGTCCGACGCGTGCGACTCCTGGAAGGCCTTCTCGGCGGCGGAGTACGGCACGAAGTCGGTGGGCACCGCCGTCTCCGACCGGCCGAACAGCGTCGTGGAGCGCAGCGTGATGCCGTCCGAGGCGTCCAGGTCCGCGGTCGAGGCGGACGTGCTGGCGAGGAAGCCGTCCGGGTTCTGCAGGATCGTGTCGTCGAAGAACCAGTACGACCTGCCCTGGTAGGCCACGCTCTGCCCGTTGTCGCGGGCGGCGACGTGCGGGTTCTGGTCCAGCGGGCCGAGGAACGTGGTGCCCGCGACCTCGAGACCCGGCCCCGGTGGCGGGGGCGCCTCGGCCCCGCCGTGCCCGGTCCCCGCCGCCGAGGCGCTGGTGGCACCGGCGGCGAGGGCGAGCGCCGTGGCGATGGACAGTCCTGCAGCCGAACGTCGAAGCAGGTTCATGCGTCTCTCACTCCTCGTCGAGCCGTCACGCCTCCTCGCGTGCTGCGCGACAGTCTGACAACGTTGACGCTGTGATGTCAACGTTGTCGTCACGGTTCACGGCTCGGCACGCCCGCCGACGGCCCGCGTCGAGAGGTGCTCTGAGAGGGACTCCCAGGCGGGGCCCGCAGCGCCTACGGTGAACGCGCACCACCGACGAAGGAGAACTTCTTGCGCACCGTCAACGCCTACGCCGCCCCGTCCGCGACCGAGCCCCTGGTCCCCACGACCATCGAGCGTCGCGACGTCGGCCCGAAGGACGTCCTGATCGCCATCCGCTACGCCGGGATCTGCCACTCCGACATCCACACCGTGCGCGGTGACTGGGGCCCGATCACCTATCCCCAGGTCGTGGGCCACGAGATCGTCGGCGAGGTCGTCGAGGTCGGCCCCGCCGTCACCAGGCACGCCGTGGGCGACCGCGTCGGCGTCGGCTGCATGGTCAACTCCTGCCGCGAGTGCGAGAACTGCCGCGCCGGCATGGAGAACTACTGCCTGAAGGGCAACACCGGCACGTACGCCAGCACCGACCGGGACGGCACCATCACCCAGGGCGGCTACTCGACCCACGTCGTCGTCGACGAGGACTTCGTGCTCCGCGTCCCCGACGCCCTCGACTACGCCGCCGCGGCGCCGCTGCTCTGCGCGGGCATCACCACCTACTCGCCGCTCGCGCACTGGAACGCCGGCCCCGGCAAGCGGGTCGCCGTCGTGGGCATGGGCGGCCTTGGCCACATGGCCGTGAAGATCGCCGCCGCGATGGGCGCCGAGGTCACCGTGCTCTCGCGCACGCTGGCGAAGAAGGACGACGGCCTCGCGTTCGGCGCGACCGACTACTACGCGACCGAGGACGACGCCACGTTCGAGGCGCTCGCCAACCGGTTCGACCTCATCGTCAACACCGTCAGCGCGCCGCTCGACCTGAACCTCTACCTGCGGCTGCTGCGCCTCGACGGCACCATGGTCAACGTCGGCGCCCCGCCGGAGCCGCTGCCCATCCAGGTGTTCTCGCTGTTCAACAACCGCCGGTCGTTCGCCGGCTCCAGCATCGGCTCCATCGCCGAGACGCAGGAGATGCTCGACTTCTGCGCCGAGCACGGCATCGCGCCCGAGACCGAGCTCATCGGCGCCGACCAGATCAACGACGCCTACGAGCGCGTGCTGTCCAGCGACGTGCGCTACCGGTTCGTCATCGACACCGCGACCCTGTAGCAGGCTGTCCCGCCGGGCGCCTCACCAGGTCGAGTCCACCGTTCCGGCCGACAGCCGGGATGGTGACGCCGGTGGGGCGCTCGGCTGCGCCCGTCGGATGGGCGGTGGCGGACGTGCTTCGCTTCAGCCCCGTCGCGCGAGGTGCCCGACGGGCTTCACCGAGGCTGCCGGCACGCACCACGGCACATGACGGCATGCACACCGGAGTCTCGACATGCGAATTCCGCGCGTTCGGGCCGGGTGCGGTTCCCCTGCTACCGCGGGAGCGGGCCGTGGTAGGTGCTGCGCGCCCGCTCGACGGCGGGCAGGTGGTCGTCGGTCCAGTCGGCCAGGGCGGCGAAGACGGGCGACAGGCTCTGGCCGAGCTCGGTGATCTCGTACTCGACGCGGGGCGGCACCTCGGGGAAGTACTGCCGCCCTACCAGGCCGTCGCGCTCGAGCTGGCGAAGCCGCTCGGTGAGGACCTTCGGCGTGATGGTGCCGAGCCGCCGCTCGAGCTCGCCGAACCGCACCCGCCCGGACTGGTGGAGCGTCCACAGGATCGGGGTCGTCCAGCGGCTGAAGAGCAGGTCCACGGTCGGGCTGATCCGGCACGCCACCGGGGCGTCGACGGCGATCGGGTCGGTGCTGTTCATCCCGCTCCACTACTTTCCTGGGGGAACGCGCTCGGAGGTGGCTCCTAGATTCCTCGTGTCGCCGCCGCTCGGCCGCGACCCGATGCGTCTCGCATCGGAAGCATCTCACCGAGGAGCCACTCTTGATCGTCGTCACAGGTGCTACCGGCAACGTCGGCCGCCCGCTCGTCGAGTCCCTCGCGCGTTCCGGCCATGCCGTGACCGCCGTCTCCCGCGGGGTCACGGCCCCGCCGCCCGCGCTCGCGGGTGTCACCTCGGTCACCGCGGATCTCGCCGACGCGGCCAGCCTGACCTCCGCGCTGACGGGAGCCAAGGCGCTCTACCTCCTGGTCTCCGGCGCGGGCGCGCACGTCGACGGACCCGCCGTGCTGCGGCGGGCCGCCGAGGCCGGCGTCGAGCGCGTCGTCCTGCAGTCCTCCCAGGCGGCCGGCACACGGCCCGACGCCGTCTCGCATGCACCCCTCGCCGCCCTCGAGCAGCAGGTCCGGGCGTCCGGCATGGCCTGGACGATCCTGCGGCCCGGAGGGTTCACCACCAACACGTTCGCCTGGCTGCCGTCGATCCGCGGGCAGCGCAGCGTCTTCGCGCCCTACGCCGATGTCGCCCTCCCTGCCGTGGACCCGCTCGACATCGCCGACGTCGCCGCGGCCGCCCTCACCGGCGATCTCCACGCGGGCCGGACCTACACGCTCACCGGCCCCGCGGCGACCAGCCCGCGGCGCCGGGCGGAGATCCTCGGGGACGCGCTCGGCGAGACGCTGGCCTTCGTCGAGCTGGAGCACGACCAGGCCCGGGAACAGCTGCTGCAGGTGATGCCCGAGCCCGTCGCCGACTGCACCCTCGCCATCCTCGGCCGACCGACGCCCGACGAGCGCCGCGTCAGCCCCGACATCGAGACCGTGCTTGGACGGCCCGCCACGTCGTTCGCCACCTGGGCTCGCCGCAACATCGAGGCCTTCCGCTGAGGAGCTCTCGCACCTGGGCACGCGGGCGCATCGATCGACGTCCGCGTGCCCAGGCAGCGGAAGCGCCTCAGGTGCGTGACGTGTGAACCCACGGTCGCCAGCACGCATAGTGGCGGCTGGCGGGCTCGAGTGCGATCGCGGTGGGCTGCAGGGACCAGCGTCCATCGCGCTCAGCTGTCACCAGTCGAAGACGCTCGCCAGCAGTCTCCCTGTGCCACGGACGAGCCAGACGACCCCGCGGCCGACGTGCACGACGAGGCTGATGACGTCGATCGCGTCTGCGGCTCGGGCGATGCCGCGGCCCGTCGCCCGGATGGGCCGGAACGCCTGGTACCAGAAGCCTCGTCGGGGCGGTGCCGGCACGGTCATGGCCGGAGGTTGCCATGCCGTCGGCCGCCCGACCACGGCGTCTCGCGCTTCGATCAGCGACCTCGTCGGCGGCATCATGCAGCCCGTCACTCCGGGGTGTTCTCGTGCGCCTCCCGCCCGCCGGACCGGCCTGCCGCGCGGGCCAGCGAACGCGACAACCTAGAACGGAGTGCCGTTGGCCGACGTTCCGTCTCGGTACGTGTACCGGACGTAGGCACCGCTCGGATGCTCGGCAACCCACTCGTCGACCGAGACACCGACGATCGGGTCGTCCTCGATGTCTCGCGACCAGACGACCGTGCCCGGCGCATGGCTCTCGACCAGCGCCGCCTCACTCGACGTCGCTATCCGGAAGAACTTTGCACTGAGTCCGCTCCCCCGAAGGGCACGCCTGGCGTCGCCCAGGCTCGCTGAGCGCACCACGGCCCACGTCGGGCGAAGAATCGGTGTCGTCGACTCGCGAAGAGCCCCGTGGCTACGCAAGTCGGTGAAGTAGAACGTCTTCATGGCTGGACCTCCCGCTGCTCGAGCAGTCTCGCAGGAGGCGCAAGGATTTTCCCTGTGCGGGGTGGGTAACTCGTACGTCGGCAGCAAGGGCCCCGGACAGAAGTTGATCGTGTAGTCCGAGGTCGTAGGATCGTTGAAATTCCGCGGCTCCTGCACCTGCACAGAACGGTCGTGCAACTCGCGTGCCACTCGAAACGAGGGTGCGGACACTTGGTGACATGTGTCCCACCAAGCGTAAGCTAGCGCCCACGCCAGCAGGAAATTTCGATTCCCGTGAAGCGAAATGCAATGATCTCAACCAGCCCAATCGTGCGAATAATCTCTAGCAGAACGGCGTCATGTGCTACGCGCCCCTCTAGCGACGCGCAGGACGTCATGCAGGTTGCAACAAAGAGCGATCCGGGAACACGTGCCCTATCCCCAGGTGTAGAGCGAACCCGTATGGGTTGCGATTCGAGTTCCATGAGCTCGCACGGCACGACGCACCAATTCCGACATCCGCACGGCACTCGGGAGCCGTCCGTCAACTGGCAAATGACGCCCTCGCGTCGACCTGGTCATAAACTCGCATAACTGCGGGATCGTAAACCCCCACGGAGCCGGCGCACGCTTTCCGGGAACGCCGATCAATAGCGCACGCTTCCGTAGGGCCAACCAAACCTGCGTGGCGAGCCATGAATCAAACTCGCGAAGCTGTTCGAGGTCGTTGGCCAAGGGGTGCCTCCCCAGCAGTCCGCCAAGTGACATCATCGGCGGAAGCGGACCGCGCAGCAACCTTCGAAGTTGCTCTTCACTGAGACTCCCATATAGCGTCCTGCGCAGCTGCCACACCATCGCGAGATAATCGCGGTCAAGCCCTCTCGCGACGCGCCGCAAATCTTGGGCACCTGCAAGCGGCTCACGCAACAGATGGTTGTACACATGCGCGGAAGCCGTTTGTTTCGCCAGTGAAAGCGCGCGATCCGAAAGCGAAACACTTCGCAGAGCCACGCGGTTGCTAAGAAATTCGATGTTGTGAACACTGTGAAACTCGGCCTTATCCACGGCCGGATCAGTAAGCAGTCGCACTCCCTTACTCTTCGTGTAGTTGATGCTGCAATTCGACCGCTTGGCGAAGCGATGTAACTCATCGACCGCTCGATTAAGATTGCTATAGTCTCGACTCCACACAACAATATCATCGGCGTATCTGGTGAACGAAACCCCAAGGCGTTCGAATTCGCGGTCGAGCGGAGCCGCCGCGATATTGGCAATCAGCAGGCTAATAGTCGTGCCCTGATGTATTCCTTGCAACCGTTGTGGCGCCCCGTGCGGCATCGATTCCGGAAGCATCGTCGGCAAGGGGGCCTCCATGAACGAACGTAGAAGTCGACGCTCTGTACGAGTGATCGCCAGCCCCAAGTTGGAAATGGTCGCCATCACATGGTCGTGATCGATAGACCCGAAATAGTCAGTAAAGTCGTACTGTGCGACAAACAGTCGATGCTCGTCGGACCACTCGGACTGTATGTGAGCAATGGCGTCATGGACACCCAAATCCTGCCGGTAAGCATACGATCTGGCACTAAGTCGAGCACGGTTCTTATTCATAAGCGAGTCGTATAACCGCTTGGAGACCACCTCGTCAGCAATTGCGAACGCAGTGACTGTCCGGGTCTTTCCGCCGGCCTTCGGCACCCTAAATCCTGCCGGAGGATATGGCTCGTACGAACCGGTCCTGATCGCCAAGTCGACGGCGTGGCCAATAGAGGTGGAACGCGCCCTCACGTGGAACGGATTGTGGCTCGGGTCATACGCCCAGAAAATGGGATCTCGCGCTTTAAGGATCGGCAGCGTCGTGGTCGATCGGCGTTGCCGACGCACCGTCTCATCATATGCCGACTTGCGCCGCCGCTCTTGCGTCCGGATCTTCTCCGTTGCCGCGTCGCGAATTGCGCGTGCGAGATCCTTCATCCACTCCTCCTAGAGAACCGGGGCCCAGCTCTTACGAGCTAGGCCCCGGCGGCAATCCCGCCTCGAAATGCTGCTTCCGCGCGACGGTGCTCGCACACCGAACGCTCTTGCAGACTCGTCTTGAGCTGCGTTGTAGGCGGGTGGCCTAGTCCCTCTTGGGACCCGCCCAAAATATAGCACCGCATCCTACAAGTTGCATCCCGAGACTCAGCGGATGCCTGCTCACGGAATGAGTTGTCCTATCAGCGGTAGCATCAGCGCCAGCGGGAGCGCTAGCGAGAGGTACGGGAACGCGGTGATGAAGAAATTGGCCGCAACAGCTCTGCGTCTCTGACGATACAGCGAAGGGTTCTTTGAGAAATACGGTTCGCCTTCCGAAAGCGATCGCGAGAAATGTCTCAGGTGATCGCCAGGGGTATGGTTTTCGGTTTCATCTAGGACCGCCTGGTATCGGACGGAGAGATTTTTTACTGCCTCGGCTGTAACGGGAACCGCAATTTGCCGGCCGAGCTCCTCCATCTCGACGGAGATCCGCTGGATCTTGCGATAATTCAGGAACATGTCTCTACTACGGCCGGCGTAGTCCATGTTTGTAGTCCATAGCGAGGCAACGAGAGATAGTACGGCGACACAGACCATTAGTACATCACCATTATCGCCGTACATCTTACTCTCGGTCAGCAAGCCGATCGACGCCACGGTTGTGGACGTTGCCAAGGCGACAAGGGCACAGTTCCAAGCACGAGCACGCCTGCCTAGCCTATCGCAGGCCGATTGCCTAGCTCGGTAGGTCTTGTACGATCTCGTCCCGAGTGCCGCGAGCTGTTTGCGCGCTTCCGGATCGTCCACGGCGGACGAAGACTCCACGCCTGATTGGGGCGCTCTTCTCTGTCGAGCCACGCTTGGATCCCGTCCAATCATTATTCACCCTAAGCCGACTATCGTTCAGCACTTGGCCACGTAGATCCGGCCCGCAGCACCCCCTGATGGCCCTACATCGCTTCGCCTCCAATCGCTGATACGGCCGAATGCACCATCGCGCCAATTGCTGCCACAATTCTTCCCGAATCGGATTGACCGGAAGCTATATATTCAGCGATTGCGTTGTGTGCTTCTTGATTCGAGAATATAGCGTCTACAACGGCGTCGGGCAGGTCGGGTGATTCGAGGAACTGGGCGCGGGAGTTTGCCTTGGCCTGGTCGACCAGGTCCTCGTCCTCGAGGAGGACCGCGCCGAGGGTGTCGACGAACCCTTCGACCTGGCTGCGGGAGAACTCGGAGCCGAACAGGTCGTTGAGGCGGTCGATGACAGCCTGGAACGCCACGAGTACGGGGTCTGGGGTGGAGCCGGAGCCGGCGGCGACGACGCCGCGGAGCCCTGTGCCGTCGCCGAGGGAGATGTCGATCTGGTCGCCCTTGGTGTGCTTGATCTTCTTGAGCATGACGTCGGACAGGTCGATTTCCGCTATCTCCGACGGCGAGCGGAGGTATCGCTCGAGCAGGCGCAGGAAGATGGCGCGCTTCTCGAGCTGGGTATCGGCGTAGTCGACGACCTGGCTCATGAAGTCGTACATGCGCACGAACGTGGCGACGTCCCTGCGGAACTGGTCCAGGGCCTCGACCTCGGGGGTGTCGGCGCGCTTGAGGGCATCGGTGTACCGCTTGGCGTACTCGTCACGGGCCGGCCTGATCGTCGCGGCCAGGGCGTTGTTCCCGGCCCGGCTGATCCACGCCTGCGTACAGGCGTCGACCTGGGCGTCGGTGAAGATCGCCGCTTGGTCGAGCTTGGCGGAGATGTCGTGGACGATGTTGGGGTCGGTCGTCGTCTCCAGGCGCGCGTCGGTGTAGTACGGCTCGAACGACGCTCGGATCTCCTCGGGGTCGTTGACGAAGTCAAGGACGAACGTGACGTCCTTGCGCTCGCCCGACGGCGCCCGGTAGGTGCGGTTGAGGCGGGAGAGGGTCTGCACGGCGAGCACGCCGGAGAGACGCTTGTCGACGTACATCGCGCACAGCAGGGGCTGGTCAAACCCGGTCTGGAACTTGTTGGCGACGAGCATCACCTTGTACTGCGGGCCGGCGAACGCGGACGCGATCTGCGTGCCGACCTTGGTGGGGTTCATCGACGTCTCGGTGAACGGCTCTGGCCCGGTCTCGGGGTCGTCCACCGACCCGGAGAACGCGACCAGCGTACCGATTTCGGTGTATCCGTGCTTGGCGATGTAGGCGTCGATCTCCGTTTTGTAGCGGACGGCGGCTTTGCGGGAGTCGGTGACGACCATCGCCTTGGCGTGGCCGTCGAGCAGGTGTGCGACGTTCTGGCGGAAGTGCTCGACAATGATGGCGCACTTCTGGGCGATGTTCGTCGGGTGCAGCTTGACCCACCGCATGAGGCCCTTGGTCGCGACCGCCTTGTCGACCAGCAGGTCCTCCAGCACGTCCTCCGGCTCGCTCTCACCCCGTGGGCGGGCCTCGGCGACCATGGGCCCGACGGCGGTCTTGCGGGCGATCTCGAACGCGGTGTCGTAAGTCTGGTAGCCGCGCAGCACGTCGAGGATGAACTCCTCCTCGATGGCCTGTTTCATCGTGTACGTGTGGAACGGGTGCGGTATTCCGTCCGCGTCCGGAGTCCCGAACAGTTCCAAGGTCTTGGCCTTCGGGGTCGCGGTGAACGCGAAGAACGACACGTTCGGCGTCGTGGCCCGCGCGGCCATCTGCGCCGCGAGCTGGTCCTCGGCGGACACCTCCCCGCCGTCGTCCAGGTCTGCCAGCTCGGCGTCGGAGAGGATTTCGCGGATCCTGCCCGCCGTCGCACCCGACTGCGAGGAGTGTGCCTCATCGGCGACGACGGCGAACCTCTTGCCGGCCAGGCCCTTGTTCTCCGCGATGGCGTCCATCGCGAAGGGGAACGTCTGCAACGTCACGACGACGATGAGCTTGCCGCCCGTGAGGGCCTGCGCCAGCGCCCCGGACTTGGAGCCGTGCTTGCGGGCCTCGACCTCGTCGACCGTGGTGATGATGCCCTCGCCCGAGGACGACCCGGTGTCCGCGGCGTCGATCTGCCGCACCGCGGCCTGGAGTTGGTCGTCGAGCACGGTGCGGTCGGTGACCACGATGACCGTGTCGAACACCTTGCTGTCGTGCTCGTCGAACAGGCGGGCCAGGCGGTGTGCCGTCCACGCGATCGAGTTCGTCTTGCCCGACCCGGCCGAGTGCTGGATCAGATACTTGTGCCCCGGCCCGTGTTCGCGCGCGTGGGCGACCATCTGGGTGACGGCCTCCCACTGGTGGAAGCGCGGGAACAGCAGCGTCGTGGACTTCTCGACCGCGCCCGTGATCGGGTCCCGGTTGTCCCGCGTCTCGACGTGGCAGAACTTGCCCAGGATCATCAACCAGTTGTCCCGGTCGAGGACCTCCTCCCACAGGTACGACGTCGCCGACCCGGACGGGTTCGGCGCGTTGCCCTTTCCGCCGTGCCCGTCGCCGGCATTGAACGGCAAGAAGTACGTCTTCGGACCAGCCAGCCGGGTGGTCATCCAGACTTCCTCGTTGGACACCGCGAAGTGCACCAACGCGCGGCTGCCGAACCCGAGTAGCGGCTGCACGTGCCCGCCCGGATCCTTCGGGGCACGAGCCGTCTTGTACTGCTCCTTCGCGTCATCCACAGACTGCGTGAAGTCCGTCTTGAGCTCGAGGGTCGCCACTGGCAGCCCGTTCACAAACAGCACCAGGTCGATCGACCGGGAGTCCTTCGTGGAGAAGTGGACCTGTCGCATCACCCGGACCCGGTTGGCCGCGTAGTGCGTCATCGTCGTCGCGTTCAACGTCGTCGCCGGCTTGAACCGGCACATCCGCAGCGACGACGAGATGTGCTTGAATCCGCGGCGCAGCACGTTCAACGTCCCGCCGCCCTGCGCGACGTCCGTGTCCAGGACCTTGCACAACCGGTCCAACAGCGCCTGGCGCGCCTTCGGCTCCTGCGAAGTGGCCGCCTTGACCGCCTTCGCGAACTCGGCCGGCTGTGTCTGCTCCAGCCACGCGAACACGTCGTCGGGGATCAGCGCCCGCTCAGCGTCGTACGCCGCACCCGGTTCGTGGTCCGATGGCGAGTACAGCCAGCCGTTCGCCTCCAGGTGCGCGCACAGCTCCGCCTCGAACGACTTCTCCTGGTAGTCCGCCATCACGCGTCCACCGTCGCAGTACGCTCTGCAGTGCGCACGTCGATCTGCCCCGTCACCGCTGCCGTGATCAGCGCCGCGCGCCGCTCCTGTGCCAACGCGATGAGCTCCTCGGCCTTGGAGATCAAGGCGTCGATCTTCGTCGTCTGCCCGTCCAGGTATTCGACGATGAGCTGCTGCTCTTCGAGAGAGGGCAATGGGATGACGAATTTTCGAACCTGCCACTCGCTCATGTGCGGCACGCTGACCCCTGTGAAAAGTGGCGCCACATAAGCGCCGAATGCGTTCGTGGCCAGCACAAGTCTGAGATACTCCTGAAGTATCTCGCCCCCCGCACGCAATCGCATGACGCGCTGCAATAGCAGCGCCGGAAGGTCGTGCTCACGCAGTGCGGCCACCCGAGAGCCCGCGCCTACGAACGGGCGATCCATGCCGACAACAACATCCCCTTCCGCGAGCCGAAACTCTTCTGGCACGGGTCGTGCGAGTTCGTCCCAGTACACGACTTCTGTCCAGTCAAGCCCGCCAGGCTTTACGTTGACGCCACGCAGAAGTCTAGTTTGACGGGGGTCGAGCTGGAAGCCATCGCTCGGGAAGGCGTAGCCAGCGAGGGTGTCAGCTACGAACCCAAGTTGGAGCCATTTCCAAGATGGCGGAGCGCCAGGGAGCCACTTCACTGGCGCGGGTACCCGATAGGTGTTGCGATCCAAGCCCGAAAGTACGGCGCTCTCGGTGACTGCCGTCCGGCGTTCGCGGAGGGTATCGATGAGCTGGGTCTGCTTGCCGATCAGCGTGTCGATCCGCGACGTCTGCTCGTCCAGGAAGTCCGCGATCGCCTGCTGCTCCTGGATTGGCGGCACTGGCACGGCGATGGCGAGGAACTGGCTGCCGGAAACTTCCATGAAAGTTGTTCCGCGTCCCTGCGCATCCAGTTCGTCGCGGGAGGCGATGAGCGAGTACGCGGTATAGCGCGCATCGGACGTTGGGTCCGGGGTGATGGCGCGGCAACCCTGGTTAAAGGCGCTCTCCACGATGGTTCGACCGACGTATCCGATCGGCGCACGGATCGAGACCACGACGCTGCCCGCTGGGACGGTTGCCGATCCGGCCATGGCGCCTGCACGACTGACCGTGCGCTGTGTGGTCGATACCTCCTGACCGTTGGCTAGACGGAGATCGGGCGGCGTCATGAAAGGGATGTCGCCATCCCAGTTGAGGGCGTCGGCGGTCGGAGTGCCACCACCTGTCACTCTTCCGACTCGCCGCAGCGGCAAGAAGTCCCAGTGCGCGGGGACCCGCGCGCACCAACCCGTCCCGGTCGACCGATACGCGTCGTACGGCCGGGACACCGTCACGCCTCGACCTCCTGAAGGAGCTGCATGATCTCCGCGACGACCTTGTTGAGGTCAGCGTCGATCTCTTCGAGGGGCCTCGGGGGTGCGTAGGTGTAGAAGTGGCGCGTGAAGGGGATCTCGTAGCCGACCTTGGTCTTGGTGTGGTCGATCCAGGCGTCGGGGACGTGGGGGCGGACCTCGGCGTCGAAGTACGCGTCGATGACCTCGCGCGCGGTGCCGTCCGCGTCGGCGGTCTTGGGCGTGTCGTTCCAGCCGAAGGGGATGTTCTCGGTGTCACGGAGCTTGGGGTCGGGCTCGAACCCGCCCTTGCCGTCGGGGACCTCGTCGGCGGTCTCGTCGCGTTCCCCGAGCGCGCGCCACAAGACCCGGCGCTGCGGCAGGGTCAGGGTCACCCCGTGCGATCCGAGGTGCTTGCCCACGAGCCGTGCGAAGTCGTCCTGGTTGCGGTAGACCTCGTCGCCGAACGTCGCCAGCACTTCGACGAGCCGGCCGCGGTCGGTGGCCTTGAGCTTCGGCTCGACTCGTACCCCCGCGAGGCGTTCGGGCGAGCAAGCGAAGTTCAGCCGCAGCGGACGCTCGACCGTGATGGTCCAGTAGCCGAAGTCCTCGTTGTCGAAGATCTTCGAGGTGTCGCTGGTCTCGAACGCGTCGTAGGTGGAGACGACGGCCTTGCGGTCGTCGTCGCTGATCTCGACCCGCTTGGACCCGAGCGACTTGCGCATCTTGGTGGACCGCTGGGACGTGTCGATGAGCTGGACCTTGCCGCGCCGCTCGTCGGCCTTCGTGTTGTCCAACACCCACACGTAAGTCGAGATCCCTGTGTTGTAGAACATGTCGTTCGGCAGCGCGACGATGGCCTCGACCAGGTCGCTCTCCAGCAGCCAGCGGCGGATCTCCGACTGACCCGACTCGGCCCCACCGTTGAACAGGGGCGACCCGTTCATGACGACGCCGACGCGGCCGCCGCCCTCCCCGCGCGGGCGCATCTTCGAGGCGAGGTGGAGCAGGAACAGCATCTGCCCGTCGCCCACGCCGGGCAGGCCGGGGCCGAATCGCCCCGAGAACCCGAGCTTGTGCTCGTCTTTGACAGCCTTCTCCGCGGCCTTCCACTCCACACCGTACGGCGGGTTCGACAGGCAGTAATCGAAGGTCCGGCCGGGGAACTTGTCCTCGGCGAGGGTGTCGCCGAGCTTGATGTTGTCCGGGTCCTGGCCCTTGGCGAGCAGGTCGGACTTGCAGATCGCGTATGACTGCGGATTGATCTCCTGCCCGTACAGCCGAAGTCGCGCGTCTGGGTTCTGCGCCAGCAGGTGCTCCTCGGCCAACGAGAGCATGCCGCCGGTGCCCGCGGTGGGGTCGTAGACGGTGCGGATGACGCCCTTGTCGACCAGCCCGTCGCTGTCCTCGGCGAACAGCAGGTCCACCACGAGACGGACGGCGTCGCGTGGGGTGAAGTGGTCACCCGCGGTGGCGTTGGACGCTTCCGCGAACCGGCGGATCAGGTCCTCGAACAGGTCACCCATGTCCGAGTTGGACAGCACGTCGGGGTGCAGATCGACCGTCGCGAACCGCTCCACCACGATGAACAGCCGGTTCTTCTCCGCGAGGTCCGCGATGACCTCAGTGAACTTGAACCGGTCGAACACGTCGATCGCCGAGGAGAACGAGCTCACGTACTCCGTGAGGTTCGCCTCCAGTCCGTCCGGGTCCGCGAGCAACGTGGTGAGCGTGAACTTCGAGGTGTTGTAGAACCGCAACCCCGTCGCCTGCCGTACCAGCGCGGCGCGACGCATCTCCGAGTCGACGCCGTCGATCAAGCCGGCGATCTGCTCCTTGTGCGGCTCGAGGATGGCGTCCAGCCGGCGCAGGATCGTCATCGGCAGGATCACCGACCCGTACTCGTGCTGCTGGAACGGGCCACGCAGCTGGTCCGCGATCGACCACACGAAGCTGCTGAGCTTGCTCACTGGATGCGTCCTCGACTTCCCAGCGCCCACCGGCGCTGCCTCCGGCGACTGTCTGCCGCGATGCTACCGGGAGCGCATCCCGTGCGCCGTGCCACATTCGGGTGATTTGTGGCGCTGTTGGTCAACAACACAACTGCCAGAAGTTGTCGCCGGCGACTCGGCAGGCATGGCGAGCCAGGTTGAGCCCGCTGTCACGGGATCGTCAGACCCGATCGAGCACGCCCTGGCCTCCGGCGAATCGGGACCGCGATGCTGGTCGGCGTCTCTTGAAGTCCTGGCATCGAGCCTCGTGCGCACGAGCCTCCATGAGCGCGCGCCGTTCTGCCAAGGCGCCCTCGTCTTCGTCCGGCAATGAACCTCGCGCGGCCGCGATGCGGCCGATGATCAAATCGGGCTCGACGCCGCGCGCAGGTCGGACGGTTGCGACGGCCAGGCGCGTGGCGAGAACGGCCGCGACGTCGTCCGCGTCGGCCAGGCTCCGCCGGGCGGCGAGTCGCGGCAACAATTTGTCGGCGTCGTTTCCGTATGCCTCGGCACGTCGCAGCCTCGCCGCGAGGACCCCGAACGCCTCGGACCGGACCGCCTGGTCGGCATCTTCATGCGAGAGCCCTCCGGCGTCGCAGAGGGCGCGGCGCGCAAGCAGGGTCCACCGATCGCGTTGAGCGGCGGTGGCGATGGTCTCGCACTCAGCGGCGAGCTGGCGGATGCCGTCCCACCGGTTCTGCTCGTCCTCGATCACCTGGTGCGCCGAGAGCTCCGCGCCGGTGTGGTTCAGGACCCCGAACAGGATGCTGCGCGCGGTGACGTCCGGGTCGGCCGGGGTGGCGTGCAGCGGGTCGGGCTGGTCGAGCGCCACGTAAGCGGTGTTGGCATCCCGCCCGCGGGTCATCGAGACGTAGAGGTTCTCGCGTGTGCTCGACGGCGAGACGACGACGTGCGCGGTGTCGACGGCCAGTCCCTGGGCGCGGTGAGCGGTCACGGCGTAGCCGAGGTCGACGTGCTCGGCTACGTAGGCCGCAGGCAAGACCACGCTCGCACGACGTCGGTCCTCGGGCCGGACCTCGAGCCCACCATCGCGGCGGACGTACAGAACGGTCCAGCGGTCGCCGTTACGCACCCAGCCCCGGCGGCCGGTCCGCAGCCCGCGGTCGTTGCGGCGGGTGATGATCACGTCGCCAGCCGAGGCGCGGGCGTCGTCGCGCAGGACGACGTCCCGCCTGGCAGACACGAGACCCTGGCCGATGAGTTCGGCGCGGGCACGAGCATTGAGGTGTCGGACATTCTCGGCCGACTCGGCGACCAGGATGCTCGCCCGGCCATTCGCGATGTCGCGACGCCAGGCCGTGTACGCGGCGCCGGTCATCTCGTCGGTGCTGCCCTCCCGGATGCGGCCCTTCGTCTCGTACTGGTCGATGGCGGTCGGGTCGCCGTCCCGCAGGCCGAGTGAGGCCTTCTTCTCCCAGGCATGCGCGAACCGGTGCACCTCGGTCAGCCGCGGCACGTCGTCGCCACGTGCAGCGCCGAGCATGGCGAACGCTCCACCGGCGTCGACGGACTGCAGCTGTGCCGGGTCACCGACGAGCACTACTTTCGCGCCGACCCGCGCGGCGCGGGTCGTGATGGTGTCCAGGGTGCGTGTGGAGGCGAGCGTGGCCTCGTCGACGATGACGAGTTGCCCTGGTGCGAAGTCCGCCCGTCCGCGGCGGTGGTCGTGGATCCACTTCGCGGTGTTGTCACAGCGGATGCCGAGGTCCTCCGCCAACACCTGGGCCGCCGCGGCCGACGGCGCCATCCCGACGACGCTGCCCCGCCCGTACGCGGCGGTCCAGCCCACTGCCAGGGCGCGCATCGTCGTCGTCTTGCCCGTGCCGGCCGGGCCGACGAGCACGTCCAGCCGCCGTCCCGAGGTCAGAAGCTGCGCGACGGCGCGCGCTTGCTCGGTGTCGAGTCGCACGCCGTCGTCGTGCGTGCGGCCGACAACGTCGCGCGACGTCGTCGCCCGGGCGACAATCGGCCCCCGGGTGTCGTCTGCGAGGTGCAGGAGCCGGTGCTCCATCGCCAGCAGCTCGTGGCTGGTGAACTTCTCGCTGTGCTGCGGGCGCAGGGTGCTCGTCCCGTCGGGCCGGCGCATCGCCGCGGGTGTGCTGGCCCGCTCGCCTGGCGTGAGTTGCACGGAACGCCGCGTGGCGGCGTCCACCACACGCGCCACGACCTGCTCACGGTCGACGGCATTGGCCAGCCGCCATCCCATCGTCTGCCGGGAGGCCTCGGCCCACAGGTTCCAGTACGTCCAGGTGGCGCGCTTCTGCGAGACGACGTCAACGACCTGAGCGGCGACGCCGTCAACAAGGTCTGGCGGGACGGCGTCCGCGCTCATGACCGGCGCGGCTCGGCCGAGGGCTACTCGCCGAGCCCACGCCGTCGGTTCGGCACCGAGAAGCGGCTCGGCACGACGGCGCCAGTCCGCCGTCAGTTCCGCCAGGGAGTGGATGGTCTTCTCGGGTCGTGTCTCGAGCGTGGCCTGCGCGCGCAGCTTCACGACCTGCCTAGCGGACGGCCGGCGCCCGTGCGTCGTGACGAACTCGTCGATGAGGCGATCCTTGACATGCTCGATGTCGCGGCTGCGGGAGGAGAACTCCGCGAGTAGATCGTCCGAGACGCCTGCGATCTCCCACTGCACGGACCTGTCCGGGCCGCGGTCGCGGCGCTCCCACCCGATGCCGAAGGTATTGGTGAGCCGGTCGGCGAGGACAGCGTTGTAGTGCTCGGACAGTGCGACGACCGCGTGGTGCAGGGCGCGGGAGTCCAGGGTGCGCCACTGTCCGTCGTGGGCGGCCTTGACCTTGTTCGAGATCACCAGGTGGGTGTGCAGCTGCGGGTCGTTCGCCCGGGAGTCCCAGTGGTCGTACGCCGTCGCCGCCACACCCACCACCGGGACCTGCGCCACTCCCCCATGACCCGTCCGTGTGGCGGCGACCTCCCGCTCGAGGAAGTCCAGCACCTGCGCGACCGCGTCATGGTGCGCCGCGACGATCAGCTCCTGCGTCGTCGCATCCGCCAACCCCCACAGCACCGACACCGACTTCGGCACCGAGAACGTCAGATCGAACCCCGCCGTCGCCGTCTGCGAACCGCGCGCCGCCTCCTGCGCCTGGATCCGCGCCACCTCGGCATCGAACGCCGCCGCCGGCAGCGTGCGATCCACGCCCCGGGCCCGACGCGCCGCCCGCTCCGTCGCCGTCGGATACTCCCGGAACGGGCGACCAAGCGGCTCGCCGGTGACCGGATCCACGCCGTGGCCCAGCAACGCCTGCAGCTGCGTCGGCGTCACCGTCATCCCCGGCTGTAGCGCGCCGTCGCCGAGGTGTTCAACGCCGCGGCCCATCCACACCCCGGGCGGCGTGCCCGCCTCGGTGAAGTACCGCGTGAACGCCGACGCCCGCGGCTCGTTCCCGTCACCGGTCACGACCGATCGCAGCAGGTAGGCATACCCCTGCCCAGCCGAGATCACCCGCAGCGAGACCGTCACACCGCAAAGGTGTGCATCTCAACCCACCGTGGGAGCGCCTTCGGAGTAAGCGGCACGATCGCAACGCCATTCCCGCAGTTCAGTTTCGGTTCAGGCCGTGCCTCCGCGAGTCCAGGGCGACCTTGAAGTGGCTCTCAGCCTCGTCGATCACCCGCGTCGGTGTCGACGGGTCGAACACCCGCAGAAGCGAGAACCGGAAGCCGGTCGGGTCGATGGTGCGCAGTTCGACGTTGCCACCGTGGCCATTGGTCGCGTAGGCGGTCCAGCGCTGCCGGATGCTCTCCGCGCCATCGGCCTTGCCGACGTAGTGCCGCCCATCGCGGGTATCGGTGATCAGGTAGACACCGACGACGGACGCCAGCGCGGTGCGCCACGCGGCGTAGCGGTGCTCGCGCATCACCGCCTGAAGCTGCGCGTGGTCGAGTACGAGTCGGTCGAACCCCGGAAACGGCACCGGCTGCGCGTCGGCGATCTCCATCACCGGGTAGCCCGCGGCCGTGGGGCCGTTGAGCCGCCACGTGCGCGGGGAGCGCCACCCGATCACCAGCCGGTCTCTCAGGTCCGCGAGCCGCTCGGACACGACCAGGTCGAAGGTGCGGAACGCGCCGTCGTTCGCAACCTCGCCCCGGTTCTCTAGCACCGACCACAGCCGCGCCCGATCGCCTCCCTCGCGGACGAACACCACCCAGATGGCCGGTGGTGCGACGGGAAAGATCCGGGGAAGGGCCGACTGCCTGCGGGTGTACGCGAGGATCTCCTCGTCCGTGGAGTCGGCGTGGATGCCGGGCAGGCCCGTGTCTTCATGCTCCTTGACGTACGCGTGCCTGATCACGAGGGCCCCGTGGGGATCGATACCTCCGCTGCGCAGGATCGGTTCGAGCGTCAGCGACATCAGGAAAGGTCTCCAGGATGGCTTGTCATTTCAGTCGACCCGCGCTTCGTCATCAACGCCCTGTCGGCGGCGGGCTCGGTCGGCGAGCCCGCCGAAGAACCTACTGGTGCCCTCGCTCGCACGGGCAACCCCGTCGGCCCCTGCGTCGAAGGCCTTGGCCCGTAGATCGCTGGTCTTCTCGACTGCCTGTGCGCTGCGCCGTCGTGCGGCGACAAGCGCATCCTGCCCGGATTCGACCGCCTGGTCCCGGGTGTCCACAACGGCAGCGAGCCAGCGACGCGCCTCGGCGGTCTCCGACTCCGTCACCAGGTCGAGGCGCCTCTCAAGCTCAAGGACGGCGCCAACCACTTCGTTGCTGGCGCCCACGACCTTCGGTGACGCGAACGGGTTGAAAAGCACCTTCTGGTTGGCCTTGCTCGAGGCTTCGTTCATGCGACCGACGAGCTGGCCGCACGCGCTGGCGATCACGTCCAGGCGCTTCTGACGCGCCCGGCGCAGCCCGACACGATGCCGGTCAAGTTCCTCGGGGTTCGCATCGGCGACGCGGTCGAGCTCGAGGACGTCGATCGCATCCTGCACCTGGACCGAGCGCGCGATCACCGCGAGCCATTCCGCGACGGAGGTGCGGGCACGCTGGGTTGCCTTGGCCAGGTCTCCGAGGTCCTGCTCGGACTCAAGCGCGTCAGCCAGTGCATCGAGCCGCCGCACCGCATACGCCTGCGTGCTGGCGATGGTCGCCGCGCCGCCCTGGATCTTCGACCAGGTGATCTCCGGAACCCGGCCGACCTCGTCGCGGACCGTGATGGCGTCGTCGACCAGGAGGGACACCCCGATCATCTCGGCGAGAACCCCGTCCTTCTGCGCACGCAGGATGTCGTCGACTTTCTTGTCGATCTGCGCGAGATACTCAGGGAGTTCATCAATCGACCGCTGCAGCTCGCGCTGGGCCATCATCGTCCCGATCGAGGCGAGGGCTGCAGGGTTCGTGAAGAGCGCGGCCGGCGAGTTGACCACCTGGATCCAGGACTGCACGTCGCCCGGCTTACCGATCATCGCGTGACTGATCGCCGGATTGTCCTTGGTCGCCTGCAAGCCGAACTCGCGGACCTTTGCCGCAGATTCCTCCGTGAGCTTGAGCCAGCGTCCCGACTCGGCAGCGATCTGTCCGCCAGCCTGCAGCGCCAGGCCGCCGAGGCCGCTTCCAGCGTGGACACCCTCCACGGTCGCCTGCGCTAGAGGCCGCGAGCTCGTGACGACGAGGTCGATATCGAGCAGGAACTGCTCGATCGCGTCTTCCGCACCGACAACAGCGAGACCGCTGCCATCACTGACCAACTCAAGCTCGGCGCCCACGGGTCCTCCAGTTCGTCTCCTTGCCGGAAGCGTAGAACCCCCAGAGTGACGACCTTGCCTGCGAGATCCCATTCCGACCCCAGCACCGGGTGAATTCGTCGCGGTCGTCCGAAGCGACGTCCCCGAAACGATAGGGCCCGTCGACTGGTCGACGACGCCGACACCGCGCAGGTCGGGACGCCTTGCGCCCAGTGCCCACCTCGGCTCCTGCGCTCGTCTTGGCGCGCGGATCTCGCATCTACGATCCTCCGGGAGCGTCGCGCCTCGGGTGCCAGACGTGTGGCCACTCGCGTCCCCGCGCCTGCAGCAGGATGTAACCGAGGGCCCCAGAGGCCTCCGTTCGGATCACGCGATGGGCGGTCTGGCCTTGGCGGGCAGGAATCCTCGCTACAGGTACGGGTCCCAAGGGGCGTACTTGTCGCCCAGCGAGTCCCACGCGCACTCGGCCTCGGACGCTTCCCCGCGCACTTGATCTCCTGGTCGAAGCAGTCCATGTCGACCGGCGCGACGGCGTCCTCGGCGATCTTCGCGGCGGTGAGGGTGTCGATGAGCAGGGTCCGAATCTCGGCGGGCGGCTTCCCGACGTACGTGGGGCTGTCCGGGCTGGCGGCGCCGCTGATCGTGATGTTCGCCGTTCCTGCGACGAGGCCCATCGACATCATCATGGCCTGGCAGTCGACAGCACCATCTACCGCGGCGAGGGACGAGCAGGTCGCGTCCTCCTACGACTGGTCGGTGTCGTGGTAGGAGTTCTGCTGCTCCGCGATGAGGGACGCCCATTGCTCGACGGATGCAGCCTCCTCGGCGGGGCTCGGGCTGGGTGTTGGCTCGGCGGTGGTCGCTTCTGCGGCACTCGTCGTCTCTGTCGTGACTGGTGCCTCGCCGGTCATCTCTCCGCTGGACGCGGCCGTCAGCAGGACCAGAGCAGCCAACGGTGCGCCCAAGGTCTTCCGGGGCCCTTCATCGTTTCCTCGCTCTCAGCACCGGGCAGTGCCCGGAAGGGTGGGACGCCGACGCCCCGGCTCCGATAAGGAACCGGGGCGGCAGCCGTGGGGTCACTTGATCGTGAGCGTCACCGGGGTCTCGTAGTCGACGAGGTACTTCAACTTCCCGCCGAAGTCGGCGTCCGTGTACACGTATGACAGGTACGAGGTGGCGCCCTCGACAAGGTCTGTCGTGCTCACCTGTGCAGGCTTGCGCGCGACGCCGTCCGGACCGACGTAGACGGGGGCGGTGTCTGGGTACTCGCTGACGTTGGAGTCGACCTTCAGAACGATGATGACCGCGCCCGAGTTCGCCTTGTACGCGTGGGCGACAGTGACCGTCTGGTCCTTGGCCTTCTTCGAGTCGTGCTCCTTGCCGAGAACCTTGCTGATCGAGCCAGACGCTCCGGTCCACGACTCGATCTTGCCGTCCTCGGTCACCTTCCAATCGGACCAGGTGTAGTCCTGCGGGTCGCTGCCATTGCCCGTGGTGTCCCGGAAGGAGATGGCGACTTCCTGCTTCTTCTTGTCGCCATCGAACGAGTACCCGTCGTCGAACATGTGCGGGTCGAACCCGGCAGTCTGGTCAGCGAGTGCGTTGTCGCGGATGTAGGCGACGTACTCCGCCGCCGGGCTGTCCTTCGCCGTGACGGCCATCGCCGCGTCGGTGTCGTTGACGTGGGTCGCTTCGACGAACGCGACGATGTCGTCCCAGTTCTCGGCGACCGGGTCCGGCTCCTCGGTAGGCGTCGGGCTGGCGGTCTCCGACTCGGCCGCCCCGGCGGTCGCCGGCTGCTCGGCAGGGGCCTCCGCGCCGGAGCACGCCGCGAGGCTCAGGGCGATCGCCGCGGCGGTGACAAGGGTGAGGATGCGCTTCACTTCGATGGGTCTCGCTCTCGGTGCGTGGTGGGGTCGGCACCTCGGGCTTCACCTTCAAGCGCCCCCGGCGCCGGGCCGCATCGAGGCTATCTATGCAGCGGGCAACCAGGCTGGTCGCGGACGGGTGAAACTCGCGGCCGGCGGGTCACACGACAAGCCGGGCTGGCTCGCACACCTGGTGTGTGGAAGGAGGAGCGGTTGGCCTTCGGGGCTAGTTGTCGTTCAGCCGACGAGCAACGACTCGCTCCTTGCGCCGCACGCGCAGGATCGCCCCGGCGCCCCACAGCACGGCGAAGAGCACCGGCACGTACGTCAGCACTGACTCGTACATGCCCCACGAGACGAGCAACCCCGCGCCAACGCCGAAAGCGACGCTCGCCGCGATGTCTCCCTTGTCGCGCAAGGTGAAACCCATGGTCAGGACCATACCCACCGACGACGACCGCCGTGGCCTACGAAAACTTCGCCCGCTCCCTATGGTGACGGTGGTCCTCCATCCAGCGACGATGTGGCGATGAGCCTCGCCCTCCACTCCGTCACCGGCACGACGCCGCGCTACGACCATGGACCGCAGACCTTCGACGCCGCCCTCCGCGAGTTCGGATTCGACGACCCGTGGCTGCGCGGCTGGCCCGCCGGGACGATCGACTCGCTTTACGGGCGCGCGGCGTGGGCGGGCGAGCAATTCTGGATCCCGCCGTACGAGGGCTACGTCGCCGTAGGGCAGCCACGCCGGGTCCGCGCGTACATACGGTCGGACAGCATCGAGCACCCGAATGGCGGCGACTGGTCGAGAATCGACTACCCGAGGAGCCCGACGGCCTGAACCGTCGGATGGTCGCCTCGCCCAATTCAGGCCTCGCCCGATCAGGCCTGGCGGTCCTCGGCGTCCACCTCGTCGCGACGAGTGTTCGCCCGCCGTCCGTCGCGATAGGCGAGCAGCACCAGGCCGATTCCACATGCCACCTGCGCCATCGCGATGACTCTGGTCGTCGTCGAGTCCGCGGTGATGAGCAGCACCAGACCGAGCACCGCGAAGAGGCCAGCGCACACGGTCTGGAACTTGGACTGACCAGGGAGAGCCATGGCCGTCACGGTAGCCCCGGCGTGTCGGCGACCGAGTAGCGCACAGGGTTCATAGCGTCATGGTCGCTGTGTCCGTCAGCTTCGTCATCAGTGCGAGCGGGCGATTTCCGGACCACGGGCGAACGTCACCAGTCGAAGATGCGCGCCGCGACGCTCCCCACGCCGCGAAACAGCCAGATGATGCCGCGTCCGACGTTCACGACAACGCTGATGAGGTCGAACACCTCCAGTGCTCGGGCGATGCCGCGCCCGACGGCTCGGAACGGTCGCCACACCTGATACCAGAAGCCCCGTCGCGGCCGGTTCGGCAGGTGCGGCAGGTTCACGACCGAAGAGTGCCACACACGACCCGTTCTTAGGCCCGCTCGACCACGGTCCCGGTCGCGCGGGCCGCTAGGATATTTCGCGTGCGAAGTGATAGCCCGGCAACGGTGGACTCCGACGAGCTGCGGATCCAGATCCCGGCGGGCGGCTGGGTCGTCGGCACGGTGCGGAAGCCTGCCGACGAGGCGCCGCGCGGCGTGGTGGTGATCCACCCCGCGACGGCGGTCCCCGAGCGTCTTTACACGGGGTTCGCGGAGTTCCTCGCCGCCCATGGGTACGTGGCCGTCACGTACGACTACCGCGGCACCGGGCGGTCCGGCAGCCCGCGCGACCATCGCGGCCTGCGCATGCGGGACTGGATGGCCGACGACGTCCCCGCGGTCGCCGCGTGGGCTCGCCCACGGTTCGGCGACGTGCCGCAGCTCGCCGTCGGGCACAGCATCGGCGGGCACGCGCTGGCGCTCGGTCACGGGTCGCGCGGCCTGGCCGGGTTCGTCGCGGTCGCGTCCCACGCGGGCGTGACCGCGTCGATCCCCGACCGCGCCGAGCAGGCGCGCGTCGCGCTGATCCTGCGGGCGCTCGGCCCCGCGGCGGCCCGGATGCTGGGCTACGTGCCCGGCCGCCGCCTGGGCCTCGGCGAGGATATGCCCGCCGGAGCGATGCTTGAGTGGAGCCGCTGGTCCCGGCTGCCCGGGTATTTCTTCGACGACCCGACCATTAACGCCGCCGCGGACGCCGCGCGCGTCACCGGCGACGTGCTCGCCGTCGGCTTCACCGACGACCCGTGGGCCACGCCTGCGCAGATCGAGGCGATCACCGACCACCTGACCGCCGCCCGGGTCGAGCGGCGCACGTGGAGCCCCGCCGACGGTGGCGTGGAGACGATCGGCCACATGGGCTTCTTCCGCCGCGGCCTGCGCGACACGCTCTGGCCCCAGCTCCTCGCCTGGCTCGACGCGCGCGCCGAGGCCGCCCCGGCGCAGCAGGACGGGAACGTCAGCCTCCGCGCCAGGAAGCCGAGACGATGACAGATGCCCGGCGCCGCCCGCCGCGGCTGGTCTTCCTCACCACCGCGGCGGAGCGCCAGATGCGGCGATGGATCGCGCGGCGCGGCGGGCACACCGGCGCCCCCGGGAACGGACACGGCATCGGCGCCCCGGCCGCCGGGGTGCTGCTGCACCTCGCCGACCACCCGGGCGCGACGATCGGCGAGGTGACGGCGGCGCTGCAGGCCTCCCCCGCGGGCACGAGCGGCTTGCTGGTCCGCATGGAGGGCGCCGGCCTCGTACGCCGTCGTCCCGACCCCGACGACGGGCGCACCGTCCGCCTGGACCTCACGCCCGTCGGCACCGCGACGCTGGACGACGTCCGCGCGGCGCTGGCCGAGCTGAACGACCGCCTGACCGACGGCTTCACCCCCGACGAGCTAGCCACCGTGAGCCGCTGGCTCGAGCACGTGACGCGCACGCTCTCGTAGCTGCCGCGTCGCTTCAGGGCGTCGCCTCGCGGACGACGCGGGCGTGGCCGACGTCCGTCGACTCGCCGACCACCATGCGGTCGAGACACCAGCGCAGGTGCCAGTGCGGCTCACGGTCCGGCTTCGCGAACCCGGAGCCGAGGAGGAACTCCGCCGCCGGTCCGGCGCCGGCAAACCCGACGTCGCCGTCCGGAGTCTCGATGACGAACTCAGATATCCCCGCGAAGCAATCCTCCTACTGACACGTCCTCGACGAACGGGACCCGCTGACCTGGCAGCCGCGGAGCCCGTGTCACACCTGTCAGTCAACGAGAGCCACGCACCGGCAGCGCGAAGTACCCGGGCGGTCGGTGCGGGGCCGTCGTTCGGTTACCCACGGCGTCACAGCACCCAGCTGACCTCGGCCTCCATCGGGCCACCGCACTCGACACTCCCGCCGACGCGCACCCAGCCGACGTCGACCTCCGTCCGCTCGAGCACATCCCCGTGGTCGTCCAGCGCACGGAGCACGATCGGGTTCGGCGGATAGAAAAGCGTGAAGGTCCACGTGTCACCGTCGTGCGACGTCGGGATCGCGGGGACCGCCGCGTCCGGCGGATACGGGGGCTGCCACTGGTCGCCGTCGCGCACCTGGAGGACGGCCACCTCGGACGTGTCCCCGTCGAGCGTCACCTCGAGGACGCTGGAGTAGCCGATCGCCGGGCACGCCCGTTGCGTCCCGGGCACGTCGGGTGCCACGACGGCGGCGACGACGGTGAGCGCGACGATGCCGAGCGCCGCCACCGCCGCCCAGAGCGGCAGCCGCAGGCGCCGCGAGCGCTCCGGTGCCGGTCGGTCACTGTCGGATGGCGCCATCGCTCCTCCCGAAGTGGTCCGTCATCACCATCATGTCGCGAGGCGGCGCGTACTTGCGCGGGCCGGCGGCGCCGTCGTCCAGGATGACGAGCATGACGATGCCCGAGGCCGACCTGTGGCGCATCGGACAGTGGTGCCGGGAGCAGGTTCCGGAGCACCTGTGGGACCAGATTCGGGTCGAGGCCGAGATCGCCGACCGGCACGTGACGATCATCGAGACACATCCGCCGTGGGACGGCCAGTGCGACTGGACCCGGTTCCCGATCGCGCGACTGCGCTACACCGCGACGACCAGGCAGTGGAGCATTTTCTGGCGCGACCGGAACCTGAGGTTCCACGAGTACAAGCGGAAACTGCCGACGAAGAACGTCCAGGGCCTGCTCGACCACATCGGCAGTCACGAGGACCCGATCTTCTGGGGATGAGGCTTCGGGCGGCGCCCTTCGAGGAACTCAGCAGCAGTTGGACGATGCGCCCTCGGCGTGGATACCAAGCACGCACGCTCGATCGACCCCGGTGGGGTTTCTATCCACGTGCGGGGTCGCCGGGCGCGCCTCCGAGGGACGGTTCACGCGCCCACGTGCGCACGGACGGTTGCCAAGTGAGCCCATCAGCCGCGCCGCTCAGGATGGGGCTGGCAAACTCTCTGACCTCGTCGACCAGGGCTTGAAAGCTCTCCGGCGTGCTGCTGGCAAGGCGCTGCTTCCGCCGCCAAGCGCCCCATCGTGACTGCGCGACGTTACCCATGCCGGCGAGCGACTCGTCGAGACTTCGGAGCTCGACGTGCCGGTGATCCGCCACGACTCTTATCGCGGCGACGAGATCGTCTGCGGCGATCGCCTGAGTCCGACTGATCGAGGCGATGTCGACGAAGTCACGCCATCGTGTGTTCGCCACGCCCCGGTCGATCGCGGTGACGATCTTCTCCGCGAGGACCATGTGTGCCGGGTAGCCCTTCAGCTCGACCTCGCCCCCGAGGAGCAGCGGCACCGTCGTCCTCTGCGGTGCAGGCCAGATCGGGTCGCCGAAGTTGACGTCGACATGGATCGGGATCCGGGCCTTCGACACGGCTGCGAGCAGGTGGACGCGCACACCGGTGTAGTCCGCCTCGTCGCGGATGGTCTCACTGCGGAGCGTCCCGGCGTCGAACTCCAGACCGTCGACGACGTCGATCGTCAGGATCTCTCGAACCCGGCGCTCGACGTCGTCGACGTCGTTGGGAAGACCCGACGCGGCCAGGTCGATGTCCCGGGTGGGGCGACGCGCTGCGAAGGCAGCGAGCAGCACGCCGCCCTTGAGCACGAAGTCGTCGCGGCGTGCTGATGCGGCGAGCCGGGTCAGGAAGCCCTCCAGCGCATACAGCGCCAGGTACTCCGCCGGATCGCGTCCCTTCGCCTTGGCGAGGTTGCGCAGGTCGTTGTACGCACGACCCGACGGAGTCTCGCGTGTCGGGTTGGGGCTCACAGCAGCACCTGCAGCGCCTGGCGGATGGCAGCGACGGTTCGCGGGAAGTGCCCCGCGGTGCGGAGCAGTTCGGCGGGCGAGCTCCCCGGGCGTCGCACCCAGCGACGCAGCGCCTCGTTGGCCTGATCGATGCCCTCGAGATGCGCGATTCGGAACGCGTCCACGATGGTCCGCTCGGCCGAATACACCCACAGGTCCGGGTGCTCGGACAGGACGATGCGCCCGATCTCGAAGGTCTCCGGCGCGAAGGAGTGCCACGTCACGTGCTCGAAGCCCGCGGGGAACCGGGTGCCGCGCGGCAACGCGATATCGGTCGCGAGCGGGATCTCGTCGCTCAGCCCGTGGTGGACCAGTGCACTGGTGAGGCACATGGTTGCGGCCGGTTTGACCGCCGTCGCACCCGCCAGCGACGCCACGGCGGGGTCGACCTCACCGGACCGGATGTACACCCCACGGCCGATCTTCTCCAGCTCGCCGGACCGGGCCATGCGGTAGACCTCGTCCTTGCGCAGCCCGGCCGCACGTGCCGACTCGAGGGTCAGGACCGACATTCGCTTACCTCCTTACTGTCTACAGGAAGACTAGACCTGTCTACGGTGAGCAACAAGGGCGGGCCTCCGAGCGCTCGCTCGGAGGCTCTGTCGACGGAATGCCGAGGACCACTCCCCGTACGCACCCTGAACTGCAACGATCCGGGGGACCGACGTGCGTACGTGGTCCGTACGGGGTCCGTACGGGGTGGCTACCCCGCACGTTTGCGGTAACGCACCGGGGCCACCATCGAGGGCATGGAATCTTCCAGCAGCCGCGAGCACTGCGCGTGGGCGCCGAGCCGGACGTCGGCCCACCCGGCGCCGGCCGATCTGCGCACAACGAGGCTCCCGGTCGCGTCCAACGCGACAACAGATGCCCGCCAGCAGGGGGCGGCGACATTCGGCGCGGCCAGCCGTTTCGGGGAAGTCAACGGTGCCGGGGACTCACCGGCACCGTGCGGCCTGCACGTCGCCTTCGCGCGGTCAGGCACGACGCCGGTCGCGCGGGGCGCTTCCGGCGGTTCCTTCGGTGCCGCTGACTCAGCGGCACCACGTGTCGCTCCCGCCGGCGTGGTCGCCGCAAGGAGCGGCACGGCACAACGGCCGAGACATCGTCGCGGACTACCCGGCGCTGGTGGCTCACCAGCGCCGGGCGTTCGGCGGCCTACCGCCGGACGGTCGGGATGACGACCGCCAGCCGCTCGCGCAACTCGTCGAGATCTACGCGGATGAGCCTTCCGACGCGGTACCCGGTGACCGTCCCGTCGGCGATGCGCCGGCGGACGGTCTTCACCGACACGCTGAGCTCGTCGGCGGCTGCCGCAAGATCGACGAGCCGCCCGGGGGCCCAGGCCGTTCCTGGACGGTGACGGCTCCCATGGCCCTGCTCCTTCCCGGCGACGCCCTCGCGCCGCCTTTGGGACAAGGTGTGCACCAGTGCCCAGGAGCGTGCCTGACGAGCAGGGGACGGAATGCGGCTATGGCAACGGCGGCGCATCCGGCGCAGACAAGGGCGAAGCAACACCACCGCGTTCCAGACGGTAGCGCCGAACCGCCGCCCGGGTCGCCCTGACCGCCGGCCATGTCCAGACCGCGGTCCAGCCCGCAAGGACCCAGACGACACCCCACGGTGCGGTGTCACCTTCGGAGACCAGCGCGTCGATCTCAGTCATCATCGACCTCACATCTTCGGGGTCGTACAGCACCGAGAACGGTTCGTCGTACGGAGAGGGAGCCGGCGACCACCGCCCCTCGGCGAGACCTTCTCGCTCGAAATCGACATCCATGATCTCGAGCTTTTCAGGTCCCTCCGGAAGCTCGATCACGGCCACGAAGTCATCGGCGCAGCGGCCCGGGCAGCGGTACACCTCCGCGTTGCTAGCCAGCGCGCGCTCTCCATCAGCAATCAGGCTTCTCGCAAGCTCGCCCCGGTCGCCGACCCAGGTGACGAAGAGGATCGCGACGATGCTGATGACCAGTCCGAACATGGCAGCGATCAACGCGAGGTATCCCCGGCTGGTGAACCCACCGATGGTGGCTCGCACCTCGGTCACTGGACCTCCTCGTCGCGATATGCAGCCCGTGGCGCGGACACTCTACTGCGACCTTCACACTCGAGATTCCGGCAACCGGCTCGGATGCAAGCGCAGCTCGGTCACGATGCGGGCTCAGCCATGACCGTCCGCATCCAGCTCCGACAGCACGGTGGCGCTCATCCGCGCGGCGAGGTCGATGTCCCGCGCCATGGTCGCCTTCTGGTAGCGGAGCACGACGTTGACGTCCGAGTGCCCGCCGCGCCGCATCAGCTCGGCGAGCGTGGCACCCTCCTGTGCGAACCGGGTCAGCCCGGTGTGCCGCAGGTCGTGAAACCTGTACCCCGCGGGCAGCCCAGCCACCTCGACCCGGACGTCGGCCCAGATCGAGTGGAACGTCGTCGACGACAAGTGCTCGGCGCCCCGAGACCGCCGCGGCACGACCGGCGCCGTCTTCCCCGACCCGACGTTCGCATCGAGGTGCTCCCGCAACCGCTCGACCATCAGCGGCGGCACCGCCATCGACCGCACGCCCTTCTCGGACTTCGGGTCGGCGAGGGCGCCGGTCGTCCCGTTCTTCTGTCGTCGCACGTACAGCGTGGCGGCGGAGCGACCGGCATCCCAGACGATGTCGCGCCGCTGCAGCCCGAGCACCTCCCCGCGGCGCAGCTGGCACCACGCGGCGAGCAGCACGGCGATGCGCCACGGCTGCGGCACCGCGTCGTACAGGGCGTCGACCTGCTGGGGCGTGGCGACGTCGTCCTCGGGCGTGTGGTCGGCGTCGTGCCGCACGGAGCGGCGCGACGGCGTCGGGACGTCCGGCATCGTCTCGAGGATCCCGTCGCGCACGGCGGCGCGCAGGATCGTCTTGAGCACGTCGACGGTGTCCCCGGCGACGCCGTTGTACGCCGCGCCCGGCTTGAGCACCGACGGCCGGGCGACGAGCTCCGCCGTCAGTTTCCGGACGACGTCGGTGTCGACGTCCCGCACCCGCATGTCGCCGAGCGGCTCCAGCAGGTAGTTGCGCACCCGCCCGCGGTAGAGCATCACGGTGCCCGGACGCCGGGGGCGGCCGCCCTCGCCCGGCTCGTGCTGGATCCTCTCGAGCTCCACGCCGGGGCGTACTCCCGGAACGTGATGTCCCGCCGCGCGGCGGCCGCCGCCTCCGCCTCACGCCGTCGCACGGCGTCCTCCGGCGACTCCCACTCCCCTCGCGCGATGGCGGCGTGCGTCTGGTTGAGGAACGCCCGCGCGTCCGTCTTCGTGAGGAACGTCAGCGGCCGATCGTCGGCCGTGCGCGCCGAGTACACCTTTCCGTCGGGGCCCATGTACCGCGCCTGCCACCGCTTCGACGGCAGCTGGCGCAGCCGTCCCCATGCCTCGCGGTGCTGCCGTGTTTCTCTCTTCTCAGCCATCTCGACCCTCCTGTTTTCGTGCCCGCTCCGTGCCTCTTCGAGTGGCACGCAGGGGGCACGCCTGTCCTCAGGTGTGCACGGACCTCCAGACAGAAAGAGGCCCGGACCCGCGGAATTCCGCGGATCCGGACCTCTGACCAGGCGATCGGTCGATGACCGATGTGCCCTGGTGACTACAGGTTGATCATGTGCCCCACGATGCCGTGGATGGACTCCTGGACGGACTCCGACAGCGTCGGGTGGGTGTGCACGTTGCGCGCGACCTCGTCGGCGGTGAGGTCCCACTTCTGCGCGAGGGTGAGCTCGGGCAGCATCTCGGAGACGTCGGGGCCGATCATGTGGGCGCCGAGCAGCTCGTTGTACTTGGCGTCGGCCACGATCTTGACGAAGCCGGTGGTGTCGCCGAGGCCGTGCGCCTTGCCGTTCGCCATGAACGGGAACGAGGCGACCTTGACGTCGTAGCCCTCGTCCTTGGCCTGCTGCTCGGTGAGGCCGAACGACGCCACCTGCGGGGAGCAGAACGTGGCGCGCGGCATCATCCGGTAGTCGCCCAGCGTCTGGGTCTCGGCGCCGCCGATGGTCTCGGCGGCGACGACGCCCTGGGCCTCCGCGACGTGCGCCAGCATGAGCTTGGCGGTGACGTCGCCGATGGCGAAGATGTGCGGCACGTTGGTGCGCATGTGGTCGTCGATGGCGATGGCGCCGCGCTCGGTGAGCTGCACACCGGTGTTCTCGAGGCCGAAGCCCTCGACGTTCGGCGCGAAGCCCACGGCGGACAGGACCTTGTCGACGACGATCTCGCCGGGCTTGTCGTCCTTGACGCCCTTGTAGGAGACGGTGACGGACGAGCCGTTGTCCTTGATCGTCTGGACGGCGGTGGAGGTGAGGAGCGTGATGCCGAGCTTCTTGTACTGCTTGGCGATCTCCTTGGAGACGTCCGCGTCCTCGTTGGGCAGCGCACGGTCGAGGAACTCGATGATCGTGACGTCCACGCCGTAGTTCTTGAGGACGTACGCGAACTCCATGCCGATAGCGCCGGCGCCGACGATGGCGATCGACTTCGGCAGCTCGCGGGTCATGATCTGCTTCTCGTAGGTCACGACGTTCTCGGAGAGCTCGACGCCCGGGAGCAGCTTGACCTGCGAGCCGGTGGCGATGATCGCGTTGTCGAACGTCACCGTCTCGGTGCCGCCCTTGTTGAGCGCCACCTCGATCGTGTTCGCGTCGCGGAAGGTGCCGCGGCCGTCGTACTCGGTGACCTTGTTCTTCTTCATGAGGAAGTGGACGCCCTTGGTGCGCCCGTCCGCGACCACGCGGGACCGGTCGAACGCCTTGCCGAAGTCGAACGTCACGTCACCCGACATACCGAAGAAGTCGGCCTGGTGGTTGAAGATGTGGGCGAGCTCCGCGTTGCGCAGGAGGGCCTTGGAGGGGATGCAGCCCACGTTGAGGCAGACACCACCCCAGTACTTCTCCTCGATGATCGCGACGGACTTGCCGAGCTGGGCCGCACGGATCGCGGCGACATAGCCGCCGGGGCCAGCCCCGAGGAGGACGACGTCGTAGTGGGAAGCCATGGGCCCAGCCTATTAGCGGTGCGGACCGACCGCGGCGTGACGTCCGTCGCACCTGGACGGAGCGCCGGTCGACGCGCCTACCGCACGGAGTCGACCCCGAGGTTCGCGAGGGCGTCCGCGCGCTCGTTGCCGGGGTCCCCGGCGTGGCCCTTGACCCACACCCAGCGCACGTCGTGCTTGGTGACCTCGGCGTCGAGGGCCTGCCACAGGTCGACGTTCTTCACGGGCTTCTTGGCGGACGTCGTCCAGCCGTTGCGCTTCCAGCCCGCGATCCAGGTCTTCATGCCGTTCATCACGTACGACGAGTCCACGTGGATGACGACGGTGCTGGGCCGCGTGAGCGCCCGCAGGCCTTCGACGACGGCGGTGAGCTCCATCCGGTTGTTCGTCGTGACGGGCTCGCCGCCGTAGAGCTCCTTGGTGTGCTCCCCGAACCGCAGCAGCGCGCCCCAGCCGCCGATCCCCGGGTTCCCCTTGCAGGCGCCGTCGGTCCACATCTCCACCGGCGGGTTCGCGGCGGCCCCGGGGGTCGCGGTCGTCACGGGTGTCTCGGTCGTCTCGGCAGGCACCCGCACACCCTACGGCGCCGGCGGGCGGGTGTCGGAGGCGGCCCGTAGCGTCGACGACGGCCATCGATGAGGTCTCCCCCACGGCGAAGGAGTCGGGCATGAGGTTCGGGTTCGTCGGCAGCTTCGGCACGCCGGCACAGCACGTGCAGCTGGCACGCGAGTGCGAGGAGCATGGCTGGGACGGGTTCTTCAGCTGGGACGCGGTCAGCATGGGCGACTGGGGCGGCGACGCGCTCACCGCCTGGGACCCGTTCACGGTGCTCGCCGGTGCCGCGGTCGCGACCGAGCGGATCACGCTCGGCGCCATGGTGTTCGCGGTGCCGCGCCACCGGGCGTGGGAGCTGGCCCAGCGCGCTCTGACGGTCGACCACCTGTCCGGGGGGCGGCTGGTGCTCCCCGTCGGGGTCGGGGTGCTCGACGACCGCGGGTTCACCTCGGTGCCCGGCCAGGTCACGACACTGAAGGAGCGCGCGCAGACCCTGGACGAGACGCTCGGCTGGCTGGAGCGGTCGTGGTCCGGCGAGGAGTTCGAGGCCGACGGCGAGCACGTGCGGACGGGTCCGTTCCGGTTCGCCGCTCCCCCGGTGCACGGCCGCATCCCCGTGTGGCCGGTCGGGGTGTGGGACGCGCAGCGCCCGCCGCTGACGAACCTGCGCCGCACGCTGCGCTGGGACGGGATCGTCGTGCAGGTGCGGGGCACCACCCCCGAGGAGGCGGAGGCCGGGCCGGACGCCGTCCGCGAGCTCACCGCGTGGATCGCCGAGCAGCGGGGATCCGACGCCGGCCCGTTCGACGTCGTCGCCTCCGGGACGCTCTCCGCCGACCCCGGCGAGGCGGCCGCGCAGGCGCAGGCTATGGCCGACGCCGGGGCCACCTGGTGGATCGAGTCGTGGTGGGACCCGACGACGGCGACGCCCGAGCGCCTGCTCGAGCGGGTGCGGCAGGGGCCGCCGGCCTGACCCCTGCGTCGTCACACGCCTCCGTTCACTCCCCTCTGCTCACACCCCTCCACTCACACCGTGCCGGCGTACTCCTGGTCGTCGTGCCGGGCGTCCTCGTGCCGGGCGCGGGCGGCCTCGATGTCGGGGACGTGCTGCTCCGCCCAGTGCCGCACGGCGCGGAGCGGGACGAGGAGGGAACGTCCCAGCGGGGTCAGGGCGTACTCGACGCGAGGCGGGTTCTCGTCGTGCTCGGACCGGCTGATCAGGCCGTCGGCCTCGAGGGAGCGGAGGGTCTCGGTGAGGACCTTCGGGGTGATGCCCTGGATGTGCGCCTTGAGCTCGGTGAAGCGGCGCGGACCCTCGGCCAGGGCGTTGACGACGAACACCGTCCAGCGGGCGCCGATCCGGTGGAGCACGGTGCGGCTCGGGCAGGTCGCCGCCATCACGTTGTACGCCTTGCCCATGGGTGCACCCAGTTCCGTTGAAGGTACCGGTATCAAATCCATACCGTGAGTCCCGATCCTACGAGAGGGAGTGGCGGACATGGAACGGATCCTGGTCATCGGCGGCGCACGGGCGCTGGGGGCGGCGGTCGCGCGTCGTGCGGCGAAGGACGGGTACGAGGTGGTGGTCGGCGCGCGCGACCTGGCCGCCGCCGAGACGCTCGCGGCCGAGATCGGCGCGAGCGCGGTGCGCATCGACCTGCAGGACGAGACGACGATCGAGGCGGCGGCCGCGCGGCTCGCGGACGGAGTCGACCACGTCGTGACGACGGGCTCGGCGCCGCACGACGTGCGGGCCGTCGAGCTGGATCACGACAGGCTGGTCGCCGCGTTCACGGCGAAGGTGATCGGGCCGATGCTGGTCGCCAAGCATCTCGCGCCGCTGCTGCGGCCGACCGGGTCGATCGTGCTGTTCTCCGGCGTCGTCGGGTGGCGACCGGGGCCGGGCTCGCTGGTCAAGGGGACGACCAACGGCGCGGTCGAGTTCCTCGCCCGCCACCTCGCGGCAGACCTCGCCCCGGTGCGGGTCAACGCCGTCTCGCCCGGCGTCGTCGACTCGGGCGCGTGGGACCGGCTGGGCGACGCCAAGGCCGGCCTGCTGAGCAGGAGCGCCGCCGGGACGCTGGTCGGCCGGCACGGCGAGCCCGACGACATCGTCGACGCGGTGATGTGGCTGCTGCGCGCGGGCTTCGTCTCCGGCGAGACGATCCACCTCGAGGGCGGCGCCCGCCACAAGACCGGCTGAGCGGGAACCGTCGTCGCTGCGTGCACGGCGCCGAACGCACGGACGCGCTCCTCGAACAGGCCGTTCGAGGAGCGCGTCAGCACGCTCGGTGCGGGGCGGCGTCAGCCGACGGGGCGCGCCGGCTCGATCGGGACGCTCGGCAGGTGCTTGGCCGGCAGCGTCTTCGGACGCCACGCGGCGCGCTGCTCCTCGAACGCCTGGATGTCGTCCGCGTGCTGCAGCGTGAGGCCGATGTCGTCGAGGCCCTCCATGAGGCGCCAGCGCGTGTAGTCGTCGATCTGGAACGGCACGGTGACGTCGTCGGCGTGCGCGGTGCGCGCGCCGAGGTCCACGGTCACCTCGGTGCCCGGCTTCGTCTCGAGGATCTTCCAGAGGAGCTCGATGTCCTCCTGCGCGACGATGCCGGCGACGAGGCCCTGCTTGCCCGAGTTGCCGCGGAAGATGTCCGCGAACCGGGGGGCGAGGACGACGCGGAAGCCGTAGTCCTTGAGCGCCCACACGGCGTGCTCACGCGAGGAGCCGGTGCCGAAGTCGGGGCCGGCCACCAGCACGGACCCGGCCTTGTAGGCGTCCTGGTTGAGCACGAACGTGGGGTCGCCGCGCCAGGCGGCGAACAGCGCGTCCTCGAAGCCCGTGCGGGTCACGCGCTTGAGGTAGACGGCGGGGATGATCTGGTCGGTGTCGACGTTGCTGCGGCGCAGCGGCACCCCGACGCCGGTGTGGGTGGTGAACTTCTCCATGGGGGTTCTCCTCGAAAACGCGGGGTGCTCAGACGAACGACGGGGCGGACAGCGGCGCCAGGGGCGTGCCGTCGAACGTCGTGAGGTCGACGTCGCCGTCGAGCTCCAGGTCGGACACCGACGACAGGGTGCCGCGGATGGCGGTGGCCGCGGCGACGAGCGGCGAGACCAGGTGGGTGCGCCCGCCCTTGCCCTGCCGGCCCTCGAAGTTGCGGTTCGACGTCGACGCGGCGCGCTCGCCCGGCGTCAGCTGGTCGGGGTTCATGCCCAGGCACATCGAGCAGCCGGCGTTGCGCCACTCGGCGCCGAACTCCTTGAAGATCACGTCGAGGCCCTCGGCCTCGGCCTGCAGGCGCACGCGCGCCGAGGCCGGGACGACGAGCACGCGCACGTCGTCGGACTTGTGCCGGCCCTGGAGCACCTTCGCCACCGAGCGCAGGTCCTCGATGCGGCCGTTCGTGCAGGAGCCGATGAAGACCGTGTCGACCTTCACGTCGCGCAGCGGGACGCCGGGCTCCAGGCCCATGTACTCCAGCGCGCGCTCGGCCGCGACGCGCTCGTTCTCGTCCGCGATCTCCGACGGCACGGGCACCGACGCCGACAGCGGCAGGCCCTGCCCGGGGTTGGTGCCCCAGGTGACGAACGGCTCGAGGTCGGCCGCCTCCAGCACCACCTCAGCGTCGAACTCGGCGTCGTCGTCGCTGCGGAGCGTCTTCCAGTACTCCACCGCGGCGTCCCAGTCCTCGCCCTCGGGGGCGTGCGGGCGGCCCTGGAGGTAGTCGAACGTGGTCTGGTCGGGGGCGATCATGCCCGCGCGGGCGCCGGCCTCGATGGACATGTTGCAGATGGTCATCCGCGCCTCCATCGAGAGCGTGCGGATGGCCTCGCCGCGGTACTCGAGCACGTAGCCCTGCCCGCCGCCGGTGCCGATCTTGGCGATGATCGCCAGGATGATGTCCTTGCTGGTGGCGCCCGGGGGCAGCTCGCCGTTCACGGTGATCGCCATCGTCTTGAACGGCGCGAGGGGCAGCGTCTGTGTGGCGAGCACGTGCTCGACCTCGGACGTGCCGATGCCGAAGGCCAGCGCGCCGAACGCGCCGTGAGTGGACGTGTGCGAGTCGCCGCACACCACGGTCAGGCCCGGCATGGTGAGGCCGAGCTGCGGGCCCACCTGGTGCACGATGCCCTGGTCCGCGTCGCCGAGCGAGTGGATGCGCACGCCGAACTCGCGCGCGTTGTTGCGCAGCGTGTCGATCTGCGTGCGGCTCGTGAGGTCCGCGATCGGCAGGTCGATGTCGAGCGTGGGGGTGTTGTGGTCCTCGGTCGCGATCGTGAGGTCCGGGCGACGGACCGGGCGGCCCGCGAGCCGCAGCCCCTCGAACGCCTGGGGGCTCGTCACCTCGTGGACGAGGTGCAGATCGATGTAGAGGAGGTCGGGCGCCCCGTCGCTGCCACGGCGCACCAGGTGCGCCTCCCAGACCTTCTCCGCCAGCGTGCCGGCCATCTTGAGCTCCTCGTCCGCCGCGTCCCCGCGGCCGTCGTGCGTGTGCTTGTCTCGATCGATACCGTCGAACGGCTCGGACCGTGAGACGGTTCCGTCCCCTGAGATGCCGTCCTCGACTTGCAATCTCAGTGGGCGAGACGTCAATATCGTCCTATGGACGATACTAGCGGAGTCGGCGTACTGGACAAGGCCGCGTCCGTGCTGGGCGCGCTCGAGGCCGGACCCGCCACCCTGGCGCAGCTGGTCTCCTCGACCGGGCTCGCCCGGCCCACGGCCCACCGGCTGGCCGTCGCGCTCGAGCACCACCGCCTCGTCGGCCGCGACATGCAGGGCAGGTTCGTGCTCGGACCGCGCCTCAACGAGCTCGCCACGGCGGCCGGCGAGGACCGGCTCCTCGCCGCGGCCAACCCCGTGCTCACCGCCCTGCGCGACCACACGGGTGAGAGCGCGCAGCTCTACCGGCGCCAGGGCGACCATCGCGTGTGCGTGGCCGCCGCCGAGCGACCCGTGGGCCTGCGCGACTCCATCCCCGTCGGCGCGACGCTCACGATGCACGCGGGCTCCGCGGCGCAGATCCTCCTCGCCTGGGAGGAGCCCGACCGGCTGCACCGCGGCCTGCGCGAGGCCGTGTTCACCGCGACGATCCTCTCCGGCGTCCGACGCCGCGGGTGGGCGCAGTCGGTGTCCGAGCGCGAGCTCGGCGTCGCGTCCGTCTCGGCGCCCGTGCGCGGGCCGTCGGGCCGCGTCGTGGCGTCCGTGTCCGTGTCCGGACCCGTCGAGCGCCTGACCCGGCAGCCGGGCCGCCTGCACTCGGCCGCCGTCGTCTCCGCCGCCAACCGTCTCACCGAGGTGCTGCGCCGCGCCGGCGAGTGACCCGTCGACCACCCGACCACCGCCCCTTCGCGGGGCCGACCACCGGGCCCGGCCCGCCGCCACCCGACGCGGCGCGCCGGGCCCGGTGCTGTCGGGCCCCTGCCCAGGTCAGTACGCTCCTGGCTGATGGGGCAGCCCTGCCCCGAGACCCGAGAGGCGTGAGGACCTGATGCCCGCGAAGGCCAAGACACTGCTGATCTGGATCGTCGTGATCTTCCTGATCTACGCGATCGTGAGCAGCCCTGACCGTGCGGCGAACATCGTGACCGCGATCTGGGACTTCATCTCCAACGCGTTCTCCAGCTTCGGGCAGTTCTTCGCGAACCTGACCGACTGACCGGGGTGCGCGACGTGGTCACCGACGAGCGCCGCCAGCAGGAGACGGTCCGTACGCACGGACACCTGCGCCGGTACGTGCTCCCGAACGAGCGCGTCATCGTCGCGACCCGGCGGCACTGGGCGAGCCTCCTCGAGCCGATCGCCACGACGGTCGCCGCGTTCCTGCTGGTCGGCACCCTCGTCATGGCGACCTCGGTCGAGGTGCGTGGCACGGTCCAGTGGCTGTGGGTCGCGTGGTTCGTCGTCGCGGGGCGCCTGGCCTGGAAGTGGCTCGAGTGGCGCTACGAGTGGTTCGTCGCGACGGACAAGCGGCTCCTGCTGCTCTACGGGCTCGTCGTGCACAAGGTCGCGATGATGCCGCTCAAGAAGGTCACCGACATGGGGTACTCCCGCAGCCCGCTGGGGCAGGTCGTCGGGTACGGCCGCTTCGACATGGAGTCCGCCGGCCAGGACCAGGCGCTGCGCACCATCCGGTACGTCCCCCACCCGGACGCGACGTACCGGACGCTGTGCGACACGCTCTTCGCTCCCGGTCGCTCGCACGACGACGAGGACGACGGCCCGTCGGGCGGCGGCCGGCCCGGGGGCCACGTCCCCGGCGGCCCGACGATCGTCCCCGGCCGTACAGAGCCGGAGGGCCCGCGCCCGACGACGCAGCCGATCGCCGTGCAGCCGGCGGCCCCCGCGCCGCGACCGCCGGAGGCCGAGCCGAGCGCCGGCGCACACCCCGTGAGCTGGAAGCCCACCGGCGCGAGCTACCCCCACCCCGACAGCGGCGGCGCGACGGTGCCCGAGCCGTTCCTCTGAGCCGCCGCACGAGACCCCCGACCGGTGGCTCGCTCCGGGAACGACGAGCACCGGGAACGACGAAGGCCCGGTCCGCACGGACCGGGCCTTCTCGACTGTGTACCCCCAGCGGGATTTGAACCCGCGTTACCGCCGTGAGAGGGCGGCGTCCTAGGCCGCTAGACGATGGGGGCCTATGACTCGTCCTGACCGTGAGGCCGGGACGGCGCTGGAGTCCGACGAACGGACGACCTGCGTACCCCCAGCGGGATTTGAACCCGCGTTACCGCCGTGAGAGGGCGGCGTCCTAGGCCGCTAGACGATGGGGGCCTATGACTCGACGACCTGGATGACCTGGGCGTCGTGCCGGTGAGAACTCTAGCGCACCGGGCCCCGGCTTCCCGGGACGGGCGAAGAGCGCTGCGCTGGGGTACCAGGACTCGAACCTAGACTAAGAGAATCAGAATCTCTCGTGCTGCCAATTACACCATACCCCAATGGATCGGGCCCTCCAGGCAATTCCGACATCCGCCGGAGCGCCCGCGTCAGGCCCAACGTCGGAAAACATTACCGGACGTGGGGCCATCGTCCAAAACGCGCGAGGGGTGCCGTACGTCACGCCGTGAGGCCGCCGTGGCAGGCTCGTCCCGTGCCCTCCCCCACGTCCCCGCGGCCCGTGCCCGGGCCGGCTCCCGCCGGCCGCGCGCCGTCCTCGGACCCGGACTCGCACGCCGACCGCGCGGCCTCGTTCGACCGCGACGCCGCCGTGTACGCCCAGGTCAGGCCCGCCTACCCGCGCGAGGCCCTCGAGTGGCTGCTGCCGACCGGGGCCCGGCGGGTCCTCGACCTCGCCGCGGGGACGGGGAAGCTCACCGCGGGGATCGTCGACGTCCTCGGCGCCGCGGCGGAGGTCGTCGCCGTCGACCCGTCCGCTCCCATGCTCGCGGAGCTGTCCGCGCGGCTCCCCGGCGTCACGACCCACCGCGGCACCGCCGAGGCCATCCCGCTGGCGGACGCGTCGGTCGACGCCGTGCTCGTCGGTCAGGCGTGGCACTGGTTCGACGCCGAGGCCGCCGCGGCCGAGATCGCCCGCGTGCTGCGCCCCGGGGGCACCCTCGGCGTGGCCTGGAACGACCGGGACGCCGACGAGGACTGGGTGGCGCGGTTCGGAGCGATCCTGCACCGTGGCGACCGCCTCGAGCCGGCGGCGGGGAACAACCCGCTGCCGGAGCTCGGCGCGGCGTTCACCGCCGTCGAGACGTCCACCGTCCGGTGGGCCGACCGGGTTCCCGCCGCGGCGCTGCGCGCCCTCGCCGGGACGCGCAGCTTCCTGCTCACGCTCCCCGACGACGAGCGGGCGGATCGCCTGGCCGAGGTCGACGCCCTGGTCGCCGCGCACCCCCGGCTCGCCGGCCGGGCCGAGGTCGACCTGCCGTACGTCACCCGCGCGTACCGGGCGCGCCGGCGCTGACGCGGGTCGTCGCGGCGGCTCAGCGGGCGCCGGCCACCGCCGCCAGCCGCCGCGCGGACGCCGAGAGCGCGGCGCCGTCGCGCCACACCACGCGCAGCCGGCGCGACAGGTCGAGCTGCGCGATCGGCACCGTCACCAGGTGCCCGGCGGCGACGTCGTCGGCCACCGTGAGCGCGGACAGCACGGTGCACCCGTCGCCGTGCCGCACCGCCGTCTTCACCGCCACGGTCGAGCCGAGCGTCGTGACGTGCGCGGGCAGCCGCACGCCGGCCTGACCGAGCGCCTCCTCGAGCACGTCGCGGGTGCCGGAGCCCGCCTCGCGCAGCACGAGCCGGCCCGTGACCAGCGTGGCAGGGCCCACCCACCGCCGTCTCGCCCACGGGTGCGACGGCGCCACGACGGCGACGAGCTCGTCGCGGGCCACGGTGCGCGACCGCAGGCCGTGCCGCACCGTCGGGCTCTCGACGAAGCCGAGCTCGGCCGCTCCGTCGAGCACCAGCTCCATGACCTCGCGGGAGTTGCGCACCACGAGCTCGACGTCCGGCGCCGTGCCGCCCCGCTCCCCCTCCTCCCGTCCGAACTCCGCCAGCCAGCGCGGCGCGAGGTACTCGGCGATCGTGAGGCTCGCGGCCACCCGCAGCCCGGGCACGGGCCCCGACCGGAGCGCCGCGGCGGCCGCCTCGAACCGGTCCACCGCCGCCACGACGTCCCGCGCGGCGTCCGCCACCCGGCGGCCGTCGGCGGTCAGCGCCGTCCCGCGCGGGCCCCGGGAGAGGAGCTCGAGGCCGAGCCGCCGCTCGAGGCGGTGCAGGCCGGCGGACGCCGTGGGCTGGGAGACGCCGGCAGCACGGGCGGCCGCGCTGATGGACCCGTGCGCGTCGAGGGCGACCAGCAGCTCGAGGGCCGCGAGCGGGGGACGTTCAGCCATAGCGTCAGTCTATGGATCGATCGGGACCTGGCGCTTCCGGGCGACGTGCGCGGCGGCGAGCCTGGTCACGTGCCCACCACCCGTCCCGCGCCGCACCCTCCCCAGACGCGTCCCGCGACCCGCGCCGCCGCCCGCCTGGCGCCGGGCCTCGCGCTCGCCGCCGTCGCGACCGTCGTGCTCCTCGGCGTCAGCCGGCTCCTCGCCCCCGCGACGGGCGGCGCCGTGTCCCCCCTCGTGCTCGCCCTCCTCGTGGGCGCGGTGGTCGGCTCCGTCCTGGGGCGGGTCGTGCCCCGCGGCCGGGGCGTGGCGCGGTTCGCCGAGCGCGTGGGCCCCGGCACGGACTGGACCGCCCGGACCGTGCTGCGGGCCGGGGTGGTGCTGCTGGGCCTCCAGCTCTCGATCCCCGACGTGCTCGCGCTGGGCTGGCGCGGGATCGCCGTCGTGGTCGTCACGGTGACGTGCACGTTCGCCGCGATCCTCGGCCTCGGCCGGCTCCTGCGCGTGCCGCGCACCACCTCGCTGCTGGTCGCCACCGGGTTCTCGATCTGCGGCGCCGCGGCCGTCTCCGCGATGACGAGCGTGCTCGAGCGCGACCCGCGCACGGGCGCGGCGGCCCCCGCCGGCCTCCGCGACGACGTCGCCGCAGCCCTGGCGCTCGTCACGGTCTACGGCACGGTCGCGATCTTCGTGCTGCCGCCGCTCGCCGGGAGCATCGGGCTCACCGACCACCAGGCGGGCCTGTGGATCGGCGCCAGCGTGCAGGAGGTGGCCCAGGTGGTCGCCGCGGCGGGCACCGTCTCGGCCGCGGCCCTGGCGACCGCGACCGTCACCAAGCTCGCGCGGGTCGCCCTGCTCGCGCCCCTCGTCGCGGGGGCCGGGGCGCTGCTGGCGCGCCGCTCGGCGCTCACGGCCGCCCGGCAGGGGGACGACGCCCCCGCGGCCGCCGGAGGTCGCCGCACGCCGCTCGTGCCCGGCTTCGTGCTCGGCTTCCTCGCCGCGGTGCTGGTCCGCAGCACCGGGGTCCTGCCCGACGTCGTCACGGACGCCGCGCAGCAGCTCACGACCGTCCTGTTCGTCGCCGCGATGTTCGCCCTCGGCACCGGCGTGGACGTGCCGCGCCTGGCCCGCACCGCCCGCCGGCCGCTGCTGCTCGGCGCCCTCGGCTCCGTCGTCGTGACGGCGACCGGCCTCGGCGCGGTGCTGCTGTTCGCCCCGTGACGGGTCAGAGGCCGAGCGAGGCCGCCAGCCCGGCGAGGCCCGGCAGCACGACGATCCCGTCGGCGCGCAGCGCGTCCGCGTCCACGTGGTGCTCGTCGTCGCGGCGCGCACCGGGACGGTCGAGCCAGACGCCGGTCAGCCCGGCGTCGCGGGCGGCGCGGGCGTCGGTCGTGGGCTCGTCGCCCACGTAGGCCGTGCGCGCGACGTCGGTGCCCAGGCGCCGGGCGCCCTCGACGAAGACGTCGGGGTGCGGCTTGCCGTAGCCGAGGGTGTCCACGCCCACGAGCACCGGGACGTCCGCCAGGCCGGCCGCACGCAGCTTGCGCTCCTGCAGCCCGGTGGCCGCGTTCGTCACGACGCCGACCGCGACGCCGGCGGTGCGCAGCGCGTCGAGGGCGTCCGCGGAGTCGTCGAACGCCGCCCACGACCGCTCGAAGGTGCCCCAGAACAGGGCGTCCCAGTCGGCGAACGACGCGTCGCTGACCGGTTCGCCGCCGAACGTCCGGTGCAGGAGGTCGGCGCGCAGCCGGCGCTGCGTGAGGGCGTCGGTCTCGCCGCGCGTGTAGCGCTGGTAGTGCCCTCCCGGGTCGGTACGCCAGTGCGCGAGCAGCTCCGGGTAGCGGTCGACGGGCACGTGCGGCAGGTACTCGACGGCGACCGCCGAGAGCGCCTTCGCGAACGCGCGCTTCGTGTCGACGAGCGTGTCGTCGACGTCGAGCAGGACCCCGTCGACCCGCGCCGTCACGCGGTCGCGCCGTCGGTCGCGGCGGGCGCCGCCTGCGCCTCCCGGTCCAGGCGGGCGAGCGCGGCGTCGACGCGGGCGAGCGTGCGCTCGCGACCGAGCACCTCGAGCGACTCGAAGAGCGGCAGGCCGATCGTGCGACCGGTGACGGCGACGCGCACCGGCGCCTGCGCCTTGCCCAGCTTGAGGCCGTGCCGCTCCCCCACCGTCGTGACCAGGTCCTTGAGCGGCTCCGCCTCCCACGTCCCGAGGTCCGCGAGCGCCGCGCGGGCGTCCGCGAGCAGCTCGGCGGCACCCGCCTTCATGGCCTTGGCCCAGGAGCGCTCGTCGTCGACGGGCTCGTCGAGGAAGAGGAAGTCGACGTTGTCGGTGATGTCCGCCAGCAGCGCGACGCGCGACTGCGCGAGGGGCGCGACGCGTCCGAAGGCCGCGGCGTCGTACTGCTCCTCGGTCCACGGCGCCCTCGGGGCGTGCAGCCACGGGTCGACGGCGGCGGCGAAGTCCTCGACCGACATCGCGCGGATGTACTCGCCGTTGAACGCCGTGAGCTTCTTGACGTCGAAGAACGCCGACGCGCTGTTGACGTCCTCGATGCGGAAGCGGGCGACCAGCTCGTCGAACGGCAGGATCTCCTCGTCGTTGCCCGGCGCCCAGCCGAGCAGCATGAGGTAGTTGACCATCGCGTCGGGCAGGTAGCCCTCGGCCAGGTAGTCCTCGAGCGCGACCTTGTCGCGGCGCTTGGAGAGCTTCTGCCGCTTCTCGTTGACGATGACCGGCAGGTGCGCCCACGTCGGCGGCTGCGCGCCGAGCGCCTCCCACAGCAGCTGCTGCTTGGGCGTGTTCGGCAGGTGCTCCTCGCCGCGGATGACGTGCGTGATGCCCTCGTCGAGGTCGTCGACGACGTTGGCGAGCAGGAAGACGGGCGAGCCGTCGCCGCGCGCGACCACGAAGTCCTCCATCGCGGAGTTCGGGAACGTCGGGTTGCCGCGGATGAGGTCCACGACCGGCGTCTCGCCCTCGTCCGGGGTGCGGAAGCGCAGCGCGCGGCCGGGCTCGTAGGTCAGGCCGCGGTCGCGGCAGTGGCCGTCGTAGCCCGAGTGCGGGTTGCCCGTGCGGGCGGCGACGTCGTCGCGGGTGCAGTCGCAGTAGTAGGCGCGACCCGCCTCGTACAGGCGGGCCGACGCCTCGCGGTGCTTCTCGACGTTCTGCGACTGGAAGTACGGTCCCTCGAACGTGGGGTCCTCGGCGTGCATGCCGAGCGCCGCGAGGGCGTCGAGGATGCCGTCCACCCACTCGGGCTTGTTGCGCGCCGCGTCGGTGTCCTCGATCCGCAGCACGAACGTGCCGCCCTGCTGCTTGGCGACCGCCCAGTTGAACAGCGCCGAGCGGGCGCCGCCCACGTGGAACATGCCCGTCGGGGACGGGGCGAAGCGGACACGGACGGCGGAGGAGCCTGCAGCGGGGATCACGGGGTCAAGCGTAGTTGTCCCCGCCGCGGGGCGGCATCGGCGCCCGTCTCCCCGCCGCACGACGACCCACGCGGCGTCCGATTCCCGCCGGACGACGGCGCGGGCCCGCCCTAGCGTCGTGGCCATGACCAGCACCGCGGCCACCGAGCCCGCCCCGACCGGCGCGACGACCGGCACCACCGACCGCCCGGGCCACGTCGTCGTCGACCCAGCGATCCTGTACTTCGGCACGCCCGTCGTGCTGCTGAGCTCGGCCAACGAGGACGGCACCACCAACCTCATGCCGATGTCGTCGGTCTTCTGGCTGGGCCGCAGCGCGGTGCTCGGCATCGGTGCACGCAGCCAGACGGCGCGCAACCTGCGCCGGCACCCGGAGGTGGTGCTGAACCTCGCCTCGCCCGACGTCGTCGAGCACGTCGACCGGCTGGCCCTCACGACCGGGCGGGCGGACGTCTCGCCCTGGAAGGCGCGCGCGGGCTACGTGTACGCGCCCGACAAGTTCGCCGTGGCCGGGCTGACACCGCTCGACGCCGCGACGGTGCGGCCGCAGCGCGTGGCGGAGTGCCGGGTGCACCTCGAGGCCGTGGTGCGGCGCATCCATCCCCTCGGCGGCCCCGTCGGCACCGGTCCGGGGGCCGACGACGACGCCGCCCGGCAGCTCGCCGTCGAGGCGGAGGTGACGCGCGTCTGGGTCGACCCGGCGATCCGGCTGGCGGGCCACCCCGACCGGATCGACCCGGACCGCTGGCGGCCGCTCGTCATGAGCTTCCAGCGGTTCTACGGCCTGGGCGGCCAGGTGCACCCGTCGCGCCTCGCGGGGATCGACGAGGACCGCTACCGCGAGCCGCGGACCGCGCGCTGACCCCTGGCCGACTCCCGGTCACGCCCCGACGAAGCGCACCGTCTCGGTCAGGTCCGCGCGCCCGGTGCGCAGCCGGGGCACGCCCTCCTGCTCGAACCCGACCGAGACGCCGCAGAGCAGCACGGCTCCGTCGTCTGCCCCGACGATCTCGCCGACGGTCGTGCGGTACATCGTCCACATCACCTGGGGGCAGCTGTGCACCCCCTCCGCCCGCAGCAGCAGCATGACGGTCTGCAGGTACATCCCCGCGTCCGCCCACTGCCCCGGACCCATCGCCCGGTCGAGGTAGCAGAACAGCACGGCCGGCGCCCCGAACGCCCCCGAGTTCAGGGCGGCGATCTTGCGGGGCCGGTCGGGGTCGTCGCGCTCGATCCCCAGCGCCTCGTACCGCTGGGCGGCCGCGGCGGCGAAGCGGTCCGCGTACGGGAAGCCCAGCCCGTCCGGGTACATCGGGTACTCCCGCTCGTCGCCCGGGTCGCCCGCAAGCGCCCTGGCCGTCGCGCGCGCCTTCAGCTCGGCCAGCGGGCGGCCCGTCACGACGTACACGTGCCAGGGCTGCAGGTTCCCGCTCGACGGCGCCCGCGTCGCCGCCGTCAGTACCCGTTCGAGCACCTCGCGGGGCACCGGCTCGTCGCTGAACGCCCGCACCGCCCGGCGGCTGTCCACGGCCTCGTACACGTCCACGTGTCGTCGTCCTCTCAGTCCCCGACGGACGGCACGGCCGTCCCTGCGGTCATCGCGAGCCCGACGCCCGGGCCCGCGCCACCGCGAGCGCGACCATCGGCGCGAGGTCCGCGTCCGGCAGGTCGTCCACCGGCCACCAGCGGACGTCGAGCGACTCGTCGCTCACGGCGTGCCGACCGCCCTCGGGCGCCACGGCGACGAAGCGCACGTCCAGGTGGTGGGCGTCGCCGCCAGGCCCGCAGAACGGCACGGCGTGCTCGTCGAGGTGCACCGGCACCGGGTCGAGGACGACGTCGAGGCCGGACTCCTCGACCGCCTCGCGGCGGGCGGCGTCGAGCAGCGTCGCGTCGCCCGGCTCGACGTGCCCGCCGAGCTGGAACCAGCGCCCCGCCTTGGCGTGCAGGGTGAGCAGCACGCGACCCGCGTCCGGCGACAGCACCACCGTGGACGCGGTGATGTGGTCGGGGCGGCAGGTGCGCAGGACGCCGTCCGGGCGGGCGTCCAGGTGCGCGACGAACCGGTCGCGCAGCGCCGCCTGGGCCGCGGACGCGGGCACCACACGGCGCAGCACCTCGCGGGCGTCGGCGCGCAGGGCGCGCACGTCGGTCGTCGGCGCGGCCACGCTCAGTCGCGGCGGAACACGGGGTTGGCGAGGACGCCGATCCCCTCGACCTCGCACTCGACGCGGTCGCCGTGGTCGATACGGCCCACGCCGGCGGGCGTCCCGGTGAGGATCACGTCGCCGGGCAGCAGGGTCATCGCCTTGCTGATGTACGACACGAGGAACGGCACGTCGAAGACCATGTCCGACGTGCGGCCGTCCTGCCGGGGCTCGCCGTTCACGCGCGAGCGCACGGCGACGTCCTCGGGGTTGAGGTCCGTGACGATCCACGGGCCCAGCGGGCAGGACGTGTCGAAGCCCTTGGCGCGCGCCCACTGGCCGTCGGTGCGCTGCGCGTCGCGCGCGGTGACGTCGTTGGCCACGGTGTAGCCGAGGACGTACGAGCGCACGTTCTCGGGCTCCACGTCCTTGCACACCTTGGAGATCACGACGGCGAGCTCGGCCTCGTAGCTGACCTCGCGCGTGAACTCCGGCAGCACGACCGGGTCGTCCGGGCCGACGACGGCGGTGTTGGGCTTGAAGAACAGGAGCGGCGCGGCCGGGACCTCGCCGCCCATCTCCTTGGCGTGGTCGGCGTAGTTCTTGCCGACCGCCACGACCTTGGACCGCGGGATCACCGGGGCCAACAGCCGGACGCCGTCGCCCAGCTCGATCCGCTCCCCCGTCGGCATGGCCGGCATGTAGAGCGGGTCGCCGCCCAGCACGGCGAGGTAGGTGCGGTCGCCCTCCTCCTGCACGAGGGCGAAGCGGGGGTCGTCTCCGGTGGTGAATCTCGCGATGCGCACGCGCCCAGGTTACGCGGGGGCGGGCTACGCGCGGGCGAGGACCTCGCCGTGCAGGATGGCGAACCAGCCGTCGGGCGCCTGCGCCCACGCCTGCCAGTCCTGCGCGATCTGCTCGAGCGCGACGTCGTCCGCGAGGCCGGCCTCCTGGGCCTGGACGGCGAAGTTGGACTCGACGCAGCGCTCGGCCCACAGCTCGCCCCACCACTGCCGGTCGGTCGGGGTGGCGTAGCACCACGACGACGCGGACGGCACGATCCCGTCGAGCCCGGCCTCCTGCACCCACGACATGAGGCGCCGGCCCGCGTCGGGCTCGAAGCCGAAGGCGTGCGTGACCTCGTGGTACAGCTCGTTCCACTCGGTGAGGCCCGCCGACTCGGGGTACCAGGCCATGCCCGCGTAGTCGGCGTCGCGCACGGCGACCAGCCCGCCCGGCTTGGCCACCCGCTTCATCTCGCGCAGCGCGGCGACCGGGTCGGACAGGTGCTGCAGCAGCTGGTGGGCGTACACGACGTCGAACGTGTCGGCGGCGAACGGCAGCTCGTAGGCGTTCGCCTGCTCGAAGCGGACGTTGCCGTAGCCGAGCGCCTCCGCGTGCTCGCGCGCCGCCTCCAGGACCTTGGGGCTCGCGTCGACGCCCACCACCTCGCCGCCCGCGAGGATGCGCCCGAGGTCCGCGGTCACGGTGCCCGGGCCGCAGCCGACGTCGAGCAGGCTCATGTCGTCGCGCAGGTGCGGCAGCAGGAAGCCGGCCGAGTTCTGGGCGGTGCGGCTGCGGTGCGAGCGCAGCACCGACTCGTGGTGGCCGTGCGTGTACGACTCGGACTCCTTGCTGGGCACGGTGTGGTGCGTGCTCGGCGCCTCGATCGCGTCGTTGAGGTCGGCACCGGCCGGTTCGGGGGTGTCCTCGGGGCCGGGCTCCGTGCGCAGGTCGCTCATGGTCCTACCGTAGTGACCGCACCAGGGCGCGGCTCACGGGTTCTCACGCTGCGGGACGACGCACCTCACGCGGCGCGGCCCGGGGTGGCATCATCGCGCCATGACCGCGGCCACCGGCGCGACGACCTCCCGCCTCCGCACGGGGCTGCGCCGCCTCGCCGGCGGGCCGGGCAGGGTCCCGGGCGTGGACGTCGCCCGCGGGATCGCCGTGCTCGGCATGTTCACCGCCCACGTCGGCGTCACGACCCCCGACGCCGGCCCCGCCTGGTGGCTGCTCGACCTGTCGCACGGCCGGTCCTCCATCCTCTTCGCGCTGGTGGCCGGCGTCTCCGTCGCGATCGTCTCGGGCGGCCCCCGGCCCCTGGACGGCGAGCCGCTGCGCCGGGCCCGCACCCGCCTGCTCGTGCGGGCGGTACTGCTGCTCGCGCTCGTCGCGCTGCTCGACCTGCTCGGCACCCGCGTGCTGCTCATCCTCGGCTTCTACGCCTGCTACTTCGTGCTCGCGCTGCCGTTCCTGCGCTGGCCGCCGCGGCGGCTCGTGGCGCTCGCGGTGACGGTCGCGCTCGTGGGGCCGGTGCTGGCGTACTGGGGGCCGGAGGTGCTCGCGCGGGCGGGGCTGCGCCTCCCGCGCGACGGGTCCGGGGCCGTGACGGACTTCGTCCTCACCGGCGCGTACCCCGCGATCGTGTGGATGGCATACGTGCTGGCGGGGATGGCGATCGGCCGCTGCGACCTGCGCTCGGCGCGGCTGCGCTCCGGGCTGCTGCTCGGTGGGCTCGCGGCCTGGTCCGTGTTCTCGCTGCTTTCGGGGTGGCTCGTCGGCGCCGCCGGCGGGCAGGAGGCGGTGGTGGCGCAGCGGGACGCGACGTCGTCGGTCGACGGGGCGACGTTCGCGTGGGACGACCCCTGGCCGGGCCCCGCGGGCCTGCTCCTGGCCGGCCCGCACGACGACACGACGTTCGAGGCGCTCGCGTCGGGCGGGTTCGCGGTGGCGGTCGTGGGGCTGTGCCTGCACGTGGGAGGCGTCGGCCGGTGGCTGCTCGCCCCGCTCGCCGCGGTCGGGTCGATGGCCCTGACGGTGTACTCGCTGCAGATCGTGGCGATCTGGCACTGGGACCTGCTCGCGGCCACGACCAACGGGCCGCTGGCCGTGCTGGTGCTCGTCACGCTCGTCGCGGCGACGGCGTGGCGGTTCCTGCTGGGTCGAGGGCCCCTCGAGCGCCTCGTCGGTGCGGTCGCCGACCGCACCGCCGGCGCCCCTTAGGCCACGAGCCCGCTCCGCGCCCCCGCGTCCCCGCCCAGCGTGAGCCCGGCCGGGTGCGCCGCCAGCGCGGCGAGGACGTCGGCCGCGTCGAAGGCCTCCCCCGGCGCCACGGCGCCGGGACCACGCAGGCGCCCGTCCAGGAGCCGCACCACGCCCTCCGCGACGACGGGGGCGGAGACGGCGTAGATGTCGCGGCCCGCCGCGCTGAGGCGACGCGTGGTCGTGCCGCGCCGCACGGCGACGTCCACGACGAACCGCTGGGCCGACCGTCCGTCCTCGCCCGCCGCGGGCGGGGGCGGGGTCGACTCGTCGCGCAGCTCGTCGAGCGAGGCCGAGCTGAGGTAGGACGTGAGCTCGCCGACGTCGAGGTGGCGGGCGATCGTGACGACCTCCGAGAAGGGCAGCTGGACGACCGCCTGCTCCCCGAGCGGCGCCGGGAACAGCCAGGAACCGGTGGGCGCGGGGCTCGCTAGCGGCACGAGGCGCCCGTCCCGGACGACCAGGCGGGTCGCGGTGTTCCGCTCCCCCGTGACCCGGGTCCCGGTCGTGGGCCACCAGTGGTCCAGCCCGACGGCGACCTCGACGGCGTCCGCGCCGGGCTCCCCGTCGAGGGCGGCGGTGACGAGCAGGTCGGCGAGGCCGCCGTAGAACGCCATGGCCGGCACGACGGCCACGCCCGCGGCGCGGGCGGGCGTGTCGATCTCGCGATAGAGCAGCTGCACCGACGGCTGCTCGGCGCTGACGTCGAGGTAGTGCGCGCCGGCCGCGACGGCCGCGCCCGCCAGCGGCAGGGCGGTGTCGAGGAAGGGCCCGGCGCAGTTGACCACCGCGCCCACGCCGTCGAGGGCGGCCCGCAGGCGCTCCGGGTCGTCCACGCGCACAGCGCGCCGCTCCAGACCCGCGTGCCGCGGCAGGGCGGCGTCGAGCCGCCCGGCGTCGCGCCCGGCCAGCACGGGCGTCAGGCCGCGCCGTAGCAGCTCGTCGACGACGAAGCCCGCCGTGTGGCCGCCGGCGCCGTAGACCATCACTCGCTCACGTGTGTGCATGACGACGATCCTCGCGGCCGGGCCGTCCGACGACGAGCGTCCCGAACGACATGGTGCGTACAGTTTCGGACATGCCCCGTGTCGCCCTCGTCATGCACCGCTCGTCGATGCTGTACGAGGCGGCGATCGTCGCCGAGATCTTCGGGGTCGACCGCGCCGAGCTCGCGCCGGGCGGCGCGTGGTACGACTTCGTGGTCTGCACGCCGGACGGCGGGCCCCACCCGTGGCTGCCGGGTGCACCGACGGCCCCGTACTCCGAGATCGCCCGCGTCGACCGCGTCGTCGTGCCGTCGACCGACGACCCCGACGCCGACCCGGAGCCAGACCTCGTCGACGCGCTCCGCGCGGCGCGCCGGCAGGGCGTCGCGGTCGCCTCGCTCTGCACGGGCGCCTTCGTCCTGGCCGCCGCCGGGCTGCTGGACGGCCGGGCCGCGGCCACGCACTGGATGCACGCCGACGACCTCGCGCGCCGCTACCCGCGGGTCGACGTGCGGGCGGACGTCCTGTACGTCGACGACGGCGACGTGCTGACCTCCGCCGGCAAGACCGCGGCGCTCGACCTGTGCATCCACCTCGTGCGCCGCGACCTCGGCGCCACGGCCGCCAACGGCATCGCGCGCCGGCTGGTCGTCCCCTCGCACCGGGACGGCGGGCAGGCCCAGTTCGTCGCCACGGTCGCCGAGCCGCGCACCGGCTCCGGGCTCGCGGCCACCGTGGAGTGGGCCCGGGCCCGGCTCGACGAGCCGCTGACCGTGCGCGACCTCGCCGCGCACGCGGGCCTGAGCACCCGACAGCTCGCCCGGCGGATGCGCGCCGAGCTCGGGACCGGCCCGCTCGACTGGCTGCACCGGCAACGGATCGGACGGGCGCAGGAGCTCCTCGAGCGCACCGACGCCTCCGTCGAGCAGGTCGCCGCCAGCTCCGGGCTGGGCACCGCGGCCACGCTCCGACGCCACTTCCGTCGCAGCACGGGCGTCTCTCCCTCGGCCTATCGCACGGCCTTCCGCCTCCGCTGAGGCCACTGCGCCGAGGCGGTGAGCGCGCCGCCGGACGTCGGCGGTCCTGGGGTGAGCGGTCCCGACGTCGGCGGGAACACCACCTGACGCTGCACCGTCCAGCTCGCCAGGAACAGCGCCGCGTCCGTGAGCACCTTGGCGACCAGGAGCGGCACGCCGAGCGTGCCGTGCAGGGCGTCGAGCATGCCGTAGCTCGCGGCGAGCAGCAGCAGCGCCAGGGCCGCGTACCGCGCGGCGGACTCGCGCACAGACGTCGGCCGACGCGAGCGCCCGAAGACGAGGGCGCGGTTCACCCCGAAGTTCACGGCCGCGCTGAGCACCCGCGCGCCGACGACCGCGAGCGCCAGGCTGCCGGTGGCCGCCTGCAGCGCGAGGAGGGCCCCGGCGTCGACCCCGAAGGCGAGCAGCCCCGACGCCGCGAACGCGAGCAGCGGCGCCATCACGATCAGGGAGTCGCGGACCGGCCGGAAGTGTGAGGACGCGTTGTGGTCGACGTAGACCGTCTCGATCGGCACGCTCGCGACGACGGCGCCGCGGGACGACGCCTCCAGCAGCACGCGCAGCTCGTACTCGTACCGGTCGCCGGTCACGTCCAGCAGCCACGGGAGGGTCGCGGCGCGGAACGCCCGCAGGCCGGTCTGGCTGTCGCGGATCGCCAGACCGGTCGCGGCGCGGAACGCGGCGCCGCTCAGCGCGTTCCCGACGCGGCTGCGCAGCGGCACGCCCGGGGAGGCGAGATCGCGCTCCCCCACGACGACGTCCGCGTCCCCGGCCGCCAGCCGGTCGGCGACGGCGCGCACGCCGGCGGGCGTGTGCTGGCCGTCGGCGTCCGAGGTGACGACGTCGCGCCCGGGGTGGCGCTCGAGGACGTGCGCGAACGCGGTGCGCAGGGCCGCGCCCTTGCCGCGGTTGTCGTCGTGCCGCAGCACCTCGACGCCGCGCCGGGCGAGCGCGGCGAAGGTCGCGGCGTGCGCGGGGCCGGAGCCGTCGTCGACCACGAGGACGTCGGGCAGGCCGCGGGCCGCGAGGTCGCGCACGAGGTCCGGCAGCGTCGCGTCGGGCAGGTAGGCGGGGACGACGACGATCGCCGGCGCGGTGGCGGACATGGCTCAGCCCGCCACGTACAGGATGTCGGAAGTGCCGCGCTCGCCGCCGTTGGAGGGACGGTTGACGACCTCGCCGTCGAAGTACAGGGTCGAGGAGCCGCCGCCGTCCAGGTTGTACGCCGTGACGGCGCCCTGGTCGATCATGATCTGCGCCAGCTCGGTCATGGTCGCGCCGCGGCTGTACCCGGTGTCGCGGCCGTCGACGACGACGATGATCAGGTTCCCGTCGTCGTCCACCCCGATCGCGGTGCGCGGCTGCTCGCCCTGGATGGAGTGGTTGCCCACGTTGGTGTCGACCTCGACGTCCTCGATGCCGTCGACGACCTTGCCGTCCTCCACCACCGCCGGGCCGAACGACAGCGTGTTCCACACGCCGTCGGCGACGAGCTCGTCGGCGGTGGTGGCCGTCTCGTCGTACACCTCGACCCGGCCGTCGGTGAAGAAGGCGAGGCCCTCGCGGGCGCCTTCGTCGCGGTAGACGACGCCGTTGCGGATGACGATCCCGGTGTCCCGGAAGCCGTAGTAGTCGCCGTTCACCGCGAGGATCGCGCCGTGGTCCGCGGCGATGTCGCTGGTGTCCTCGGTGATGTTGGTGCCGAACTTGTCCTGCGCGAACGCCGAGCGCAGCTGGGTGGCGTCGTCGAGCGCCACGTGCGCCACGTAGTACGTCACCGTGTCGTCGCCCGAGCCCTGGGTGACGGTGTCGAGGGAGATCTCGGTGTCGTCGGAGGTGTACCCGTCGTCGGTGACCGTGCCGTCGGTCCCGTCGTCCGTGCTGCCGTCGTCCGTGCTGCCGTCGTCCGTGCTGCCGTCGTCCGAGGCCGTCGCGCCCGTCTGCGCGGCCTCGTAGGCGGAGACGTCGTCGATCTGGACGTGCTCCACGAGGAAGCGGTTCGCCGCCCACGCGGTGACGCCGCCCACGGGCAGCAGCAGGGCCAGCGTGGTGACGAGGACGACGAGCCGGCGCGGGCGGCGCGGGCGCGCGGTGGGCTCGGTGGGCCGGTCCGGGTCGGTCAGTCCGGCGGGACCCGAGCGGTGGTCGGCGGGGTCGGTGGGGTCGGTGGGGTCGGTCGGTGTGGTCATGCCCGCCATGGAAGGCGACGCACCTGCGACGACCGTCGGTGGACGCTGCGGGCGGGCCGGGAACCCTGGGGTCCGGCTGGACGCGCCGGACCGGGCGCTACAGCGTCACGGTGCCCTGGATCGTCGTCACCGTGTCGCCGGCGACCCACACCGCGCCGTCGCCGTCACGACGCACGTGCACCCGGCCGCGGCGGCCGAGCACCGTGCCCTGCGACGCGACGTACTCGGCGGGCAGGAAGGTGCCGGCGAGCCACTGGCCCAGCCCCGCGTTGAGGCTGCCGGTCACCGGGTCCTCGACCAGGCCGCCGTTCTCCCCGAAGAGCGCCCGGACCTCGACGGCGGCGTCCGACTCCCCTGGCGCGTAGGCGCCGACGACGCCGATCTTGAGCTCGCCGAGCGCGGCCGGGTCCGGGTCGACGGCGAGCACGGCCGCGGCGTCCCGCAGGCGCGCCGCCACCCAGCCGGGGCCGTTGTCCACCCAGGTCGCGTCCTCGATGTCGGCCACGGTGACGCGCAGCGACCGCGCGATCTGCGCGAGATCCTCCGGCCCGACCGGACCCGAGCGGCGCAGGGGCGGGGCCGCGAACCCGAGCTGCGCCGCGCCGTCGTCACCGTCGCGGCGGACGGTCACGAGCCCGACGCCGCACTCCTGCACCACCCGCCCGGCGTCGCGCGGCACGCCGCCCGCCTCGAGCCACGCGTGCGCGCTCCCGAGCGTGGGGTGTCCCGCGAACGGCAGCTCGCCGCCGGGCGTCCAGATCCGCACGCGGTAGTCGGCACTCGTCCCGTCGGCCCGTTCGGTGGGGCGCAGCAGGAACGTCGTCTCGGACAGGTGGGTCCAGCGCGCGAAGGCGGCCATCTGCTCGTCGGTGAGGTCGTCGGCGTCGTGCACCACGGCCAGGGGGTTGCCCGTGAGCGGGCCCGTGGCGAAGACGTCGACCTGGCGGAATCCGAGGGTGTGCGGCACGCGTCACACGCTAGTCCGGCCCGGGTCCTGCCCGCGCCGCTCGTACCCTGGGGGGATGCACGCGGCGACCTTCGACGAGCCGGCGGCCGCCCCGGCCGCGGACGTCGTCATGCCCCGGGACGCCTGGGTGCCGCGGGCGTCGGCGCACGCCGCGCGGGCGGACGCCCTGACCGCGGTATGGCGCGACGCCCGCGACCGAGGCTCGACGCACGCCGTCGAGGACTTCCTGTTCACCTACTACCCGACCCGGGTGAGCCACCTGCGCCGCTGGCACCCCGGCCCCGGTGTGGTGCTCGAGGATGCCGCCGAGCACGCCGGCCGGCGCTGGTACCGCGAGGTCGCGCTGCCGGGCGGTGGCACGGGCGCCGCGCTCGACGCCGCCGCGTTCGTCGCCGACCGCGGCGACACCGTCCGCTTCGTACGGGGCCTCGTGGCCGCCACGGCCGGCCGCCCGGGCACGTTCGGCTGCTTCGGGCTGCACGAGTGGGCGATGGTGTACCGCGACCGCTCGGCCGGCCGCGACCACCGCCACCCCCTGCCGCTGCGGCTGGGTCACGACGGCACCGACGCGGTCGTGGAGTCGCACCGCGTCGCGTGCTCGCACTTCGACGCCTACCGCTTCTTCACGCCCGAGGCCCGCGACCGCAACCAGCTGCGCCCCACCCGCGAGCGCCAGCCGGCGATGGAGCAGCCGGGCTGCCTGCACGCCGGCATGGACCTGTACAAGTGGGCCCTCAAGCTCGGGCCGGCCACGCCGGGCGACCTGCTGCTCGACGCGTTCGAGCTGGCCCGGGACATCCGGTACACCGACATGGCCGCCGCGCCCTACGACGTCTCGTCGTACGGGCTCGAGGCCGTCGCGATCGAGACACCGGAGGGCAAGGCCGAGTACGTGCGCCGCCAGCGCGCGTTCGCCGAGCGCGGCCAGGCGCTGCGCGCCCGGCTCGTCGAGGTCTGCGACTCGGTGCTGGTGCGCGACGTCAGTGGGAGACCATCCCGCTGACCATGGCGCGCCAGGTCACGGGGCCGACGACGCCGTCGACGAGGACGCCGAACGCCGACAGCGCCTTCTGGAACTCCCGCACCGCGGCCTCGGTCCGCGCACCGAAGACGCCGTCGACCACGACGTCGAAGCCCTCGCGCGTGTCGAGCTCGGCCTGGGCGCCGCGCACCGCGTGCCCGCGGGCGCCGTGGCGCACGGTGACGACGACCGCGTCCCACGTCAGCGGCCCGACGACGCCGTCGACCTCCAGCCCGAAGTCGCGCTGCGCCGTGCGCACGGCCGCCTCGGTGAGCGGCCCGAACGACTGGTCCACCTCGAGGTCGTGGCCGTGCTCGTTCAGCAGGTGCTGGAGCGTGCCGACGGGGTGGAAGCGGTCGCCGGGGCGGACGACGGGCCAGGGGTCGAGGGCTCGTGCGGTCGTGACGGACATCGCCGCCTCCTTCGTGGGGCCGGGCCGGGCGGTCGTCGCCCTCGAGGAGCCCTGGCACCCTCGCCCTGAGGGAGCGCGGCCGGTGCCCGCAGATACGCCCGCAGACACGTCGGCACAGGAACGTCAGCGGCCGGCGGCGGCCCGGCGGGCACGGAGCGCCGCCTGTGCGTTGCGGTTGGTGCACGCGGTGGAGCAGTAGCGACGCGAGCGGTTGCGCGACAGGTCGAGCACGAGGCCGTCGCAGTCGGGGTCGGCGCACACGGCGAGGCGGGAGTGCTCGTCGTCGCGGACGACGTCGATCATCGCCATCGCGGTCTCGACGAGGATCCGCGTGGCGAACGGCGCGTCGTCCGCCGTCGCGTGCACGTGCCAGTCCTCGCCCGAGTGCCGCACGAGGCGCGGGTGGACCGGCACGCCCGCGAGCGCCTCGTTGACCAGCCCGGCGGCCGAGTCCCGGTCGGCGAGCAGCAGGCCGCGCAGGCGCGGCCGCAGCGCACGCACCTGGGCGAGCTCGGCGTCCGTGCGGTCGTGGCGACCGGTGTACTCGTGCTCGCGGAAGAAGGCGTCGAGGTCGGCGACGGTCTCGAGCGTCTCCGGCGGCTCGGCGGTGTTCACGAGGGCGACGGCCGCCCGGAGCTCCGCCACGGTGTCATGAGCGAACGGCATGTTGACACATTACCCCGACCGCTCGTAGCGTCATGAGCCATGACGGCAGTGACGCATGACGACCCCCGGGCGGCGCGGACCGGGCTCGGCGCCGGGCTCGCGCTCGCGGTCGTCTCCGCGGTGACGTTCAGCCTCTCCGGGCCGCTCGCCGCCGGGCTGTTCGCGACCGGGTGGACCCCGGGGGCGGTCGTGCTCGTGCGGGTCGCGATCGGGGCGGTCGTCGTGCTGCCGTTCGGCGTCGTCGCGCTGCGCGGCGACTGGGCCCCGGTGCGCCGCAACCTCAAGCTGCTGCTCGCCTACGGCGCGCTCGGCGTCGCCGCCACCCAGTTCTGCTACTTCGCCGCCGTGCAGCACATGCAGGTGGGCCCCGCCCTGCTGATCGAGTACTTGTCGCCCGCGGCGGTGGTCGCCTGGCTCTGGCTGCGCCACGGCCAGCGCCCCGGCCGCACGACGCTCGCCGGCATCGCGCTCGCCGCCGCGGGTCTGGTGCTCGTGCTCGACCTCGCCGGCGCGCGCCTCGACCCCGTCGGCGTGGCCTGGGCGCTCGGCGCGATGGTCGGCGTCTCGGCCTACTTCCTCCTCAACGCGCGGACCGATACCGGGCTGCCGCCCCTGAGCCTCGCCGCCGGTGGGCTCGTCGTGGGCGCGGTCCTGCTCGGGCTGCTCGGCGCCGTCGGGGTCATGCCCGTGACCGCGACGGCGGATCCCGTCGGCCTCGGCGGCGCCGTCGTGCCCGTCGGAGTGGTGCTCGGCGCGCTGGGCGTCGTGACCGCCGGCGTCGCGTACGTCACCGGCGTCGGCGCCGGCCGGCGCCTCGGGGCGCGGCCCGCGTCGTTCGTCGGCCTGCTCGAGGTGGTCAGCGCCGTGTTCTTCGCCTGGGTGTTCCTCGGCGAGCTGCCACGACCCGTCCAGCTCGCCGGCGGGCTGCTCGTGCTGGCGGGGGTCGTCGTGGTGCAGCAGGGCGAGGCCGCGACCCGGCGCACGCCGCCCGCGGCCGCCGTCGTCGAGCCCGTGCCGGCGGCCGAGGCCCGACCGCGCCCCGCCGCGGACGACTGACCGGCCGGAATCCCCTGGGGCGCGCCGCGACCGGGTGCGAGGATCGGGGCATGTCCCGAGTGCTCGCCGCCGCCCCGTCCGCCCCCGTCGCCGTGCCCGAGCGGGTCGCCCTCCTCGCCGCCGGGGACCACGTCACGCCGGTGTGGCACAACGAGCTCGGCGGGCTCACCTTCCGGCTCTCGACACCCGGGGACGCGACCCCGGTGGGGCTCGCCGAGGGCGACCGGTACGTCAAGTGGGTCCCGGCCGGCGTGGTCGGGCTCGACCTCGACGCGGAGGCAGAGCGCCTCGCCTGGGCGGGCCGGTACACGCCGGTCCCGCGGGTGCTCCAGCGCGGCGAGGACGCCGCCGGCGCCTGGCTGCTCACCGAGGGCATCGCGGGACGGTCCGCCGTCGACCCGCGCTGGCTCGCCCGCCCGGAGACGGCCGCCCGGGCCGTCGGGGTCGGCCTGCGCGCCCTGCACGACGCGCTCCCGGTGGACGACTGCCCCTTCTCCTGGAGCGTCGCCGACCGCGTCGCGCGCCTGTCCCCCGCGGCCCGCGCACGGGTGGGCGACGTGCCCGACGTCGACCGGATCGTGGTGTGCCACGGCGACCCGTGCGCGCCCAACACGCTGCTGGACGACGGCGGCCGCTGGACCGCGCACGTCGACCTCGACGCCCTCGGCGTGGCGGACCGGTGGGCCGACCTCGCCGTGGCGAGCTACAGCCTGGAGTGGAACTACGGCGACGGGTACGAGCCGGCCTTCTTCGACGGCTACGGCATCGCCCCCGACCCGGAGCGCATCGCCTTCTACCGGCACCTGTGGGACCTCGGCTGAGGGTTCCACGGCCCGGCCTGGAAGAATGGCCCGACCATGACTTCCCCGACCTCCGCCGGCGTCGCCGCCGAGACCGCCCCCGCCCCTCGCCCCGCCGGCACGCTGCTGCCGTACCTGCCCGCCCCCACGGGCGGCGCCCCGGACCCCGACGTCCTCTTCGAGGGCTTCGGCGAGTGGGCGGCCGGCACCGGTCGGCCGCTGTACCCGCACCAGGAGGAGGCGCTCCTCGAGCTCATGACGGGCTCGCACGTGGTGCTCGCCACCCCGACGGGGTCGGGCAAGTCGATGGTCGCGATGGGGGCGCAGTTCGCGGCGCTCGCGAACCGGCGCTCGGGCCGCGGTGGCCGCACGTTCTACACGGCCCCCCTCAAGGCGCTGGTGAGCGAGAAGTTCTTCGACCTCGTGGCCGCCTTCGGGTCGCGCAACGTGGGCATGATGACGGGCGACTCGGCGGTCAACGCCGACGCCCCGATCATCTGCTGCACCGCGGAGATCCTCGCGAACCTCGCCCTGCGGCGCGGCGACGCCGACGACGGCGCCGGGGACGACGGCACGAGCGGGGACGACGCGATCGCCCAGGTCGTCATGGACGAGTTCCACTTCTACGGCGACCGGCAGCGCGGCTGGGCCTGGCAGGTGCCGCTGCTGGAGCTGCCGCGCACGCAGTTCCTGCTGATGTCGGCCACCCTCGGCGACACCGCCCGCCTGCGCGAGGACCTCGAGGAGCGCACCGGCCGCCCCGTCGCGGAGGTCGCCGGCGCCGAGCGCCCGGTGCCACTCACGTTCTCCTACGTCGTCGAGCCGCTCACCGACGTCATCGCCGAGCTGGTCAGCACGCACCGCGCGCCGGTGTACGTCGTGCACTTCACGCAGAAGGACGCCGTCGAGCGGGCACAGGCGCTGCTGTCGACGACCCTCGCCTCCAAGGACGAGAAGGCCGCGATCGCCGCCGAGATCGGCGCGTTCCGGTTCGGCACCGGCTTCGGCAAGACGCTGAGCAAGTTCCTGCGCGCGGGCATCGGCGTGCACCACGCCGGCATGCTGCCCAAGTACCGGCGGCTCGTGGAGCGGCTCACCCAGCGGGGCATGCTCAAGGTCGTGTGCGGCACGGACACCCTGGGCGTGGGCATCAACGTGCCCATCCGTACCGTGCTCCTCACGTCCCTGGTGAAGTACGACGGCGAGCGCATGCGCCACCTCACCGCGCGCGAGTTCCACCAGATCTCCGGGCGCGCCGGCCGCGCGGGCTTCGACACCGTGGGCGAGGTGCTCGTCATGGCGCCCGAGCACGTCGTCGAGAACCGCAAGCTCCTCGCCAAGGCGGGCGACGACCCCAAGAAGCTCAAGAAGATCGTGCGCAAGAAGGCGCCCGCCGGCTCCGTGAACTGGACCGACTCCACCTTCGAGCGCCTGCGCGACGCCGACCCGGAGCCGTTGACCAGCCAGTTCACCGTCAACCACGCCATGGTGCTCAACGTGCTGGCCCGCACCCGCGACGAGTCCGCGCACAGGCAGGACGCCGCCGACCCGGTCGAGGCGATGCGGCACCTGCTCACCGCCAACCACGACACCGAGGCGCAGCAGGCCAGGCACGTGCGCCAGACGTTCCGCATCTACCGCTCCCTGCGCGTCGCGGGCGTCGTGGAGAAGGTCCGCGTGCCCGACCCGTCGCGGCCCGCCGGCTACCGGCCCAGCGTGCGCCTCGTCGTGGACCTGCCGCGCGACTTCGCGCTCAACGCCCCGCTGTCCCCCTTCGCCCTCGCGGCCATGGACCTGCTCGACGTCGAGAGCCCGACGCACGTGCTCGACGTCGTCTCCGTCATCGAGGCGACCCTGGACGACCCGCGCCAGATCCTCTACGCCCAGCAGAGCAAGGCGAAGGGCGAGGCGGTCGCGGCGATGAAGGCCGAGGGCATGGAGTACGAGGAGCGCATGGAGGCGCTCGAGGACGTCAAGTGGCCGCGGCCGCTGGCCGACCTGCTCGAGCCCGCCTTCGCCACGTACAAGCGGGCCAACCCGTGGGTGTCCGACGCCGAGCTCGCGCCCAAGTCCGTCGTGCGCGACATGCTCGAGCAGGCGATGACGTTCGCCGAGCTGGTCAGCGTCTACGGGCTGGAGCGGACCGAGGGCGTGGTGCTGCGCTACCTCGCCGACGCGTACCGCGCGCTGCGCCAGGTGGTGCCCGAGGAGCACCGCACCGAGGAGGTGCACGAGGTCGTCGAGTGGCTCGGCGAGCTGGTGCGCGGGGTGGACTCGTCGCTGCTCGACGAGTGGGAGCGGCTGCAGAACCCGGTGGACGACGACGCGGACGCCGTCGTCGAGGGCGAGCTCGCGGGGGTCGGGGCGGAGGCGCCCGCGCGCCCCGTCACCGGGAACCCGCGCGCCTTCCGCCGCCTCGTGCGCAACGCGACGTTCCGCCGCGTGGAGCTCGCCGCCCGCGAGGACTACCGCGCGCTCGGCACGCTCGACGGCGCGCACGGCTGGGACGGCGACGCCTGGGCGGCCGCCCTCGACCCGCTGTTCGAGGCGCAGGGCGACGACGCGGTCGGCATCGGCCCCGCCGCGCGCTCCGCGGCGCTCCTGACGATCCTCGAGCCCGGCGCGGAGCTGCCGGGCGGCGCCACGACCACCACGCCCGACGGCGTCGAGCACGCCGAGGTGCCCGCCGGCACCTGGTGGGTGCGCCAGGTGCTGGACGACGCCGACGGCGACCACGACTGGGCGCTCACCGCCGTCGTGGACCTCGCCGCGAGCGACGAGGCCGGGGACGTCGCGCTCACCGTCGTGGACGTCGGCCGCCTCTGAGGCTCGTGGGCGCGCCCACGAGCCTCAGGACAGGTGGAGGAGGCCCTGCGTGAGGGTCGCGAACCCGCCCACGTAGGCGAGGACGATCAGACCCCGGCGGACGGTGGCCGCCGGGATGCGCGGCGCCAGCAGGTCGCCGATGACGAGCCCCACGACGATCGCCCCGAGCACGACCGCCCACTGCCAGGCGGCGAAGGGCGGGAACGACGCGTCCGTGAGCACCAGCTTGGCCACCAGCGCCGCGAGCGCGTTGGTGGCGAAGAACGGCTGGGCGGTCGCGGCGAAGCCCCGCGGGTCCCAGCCGCTGAGCACCGAGTAGATCGCCACCGGCGGGCCGCCGATGCCGGCGGCCACGCTGCCCACGCCGCTCGCCACCCCTGTGACGACCAGCGGGCCGCGGGCCTCCGCCCGCACGGGGTGCCGCCCCTCGCGGCGCAGGCGGGTCGTGACGACGGCGAGCGTCATGGCGGCGACGACGACGGCGCCGACGGTGATCTCGAGGGCGGCGGTGCTGGCGTCGCGCAGCAGCAGGGCGGCGGGCACCATCACCGCCACCGACGTCACGGCGAGCCAGGCGTATTTGCGCCAGTCCACGTCGCGCGCCACCCGGCCCAGGATGAGCGCGGACGCGATCGACCCCGCGAGGTTGACGAACAGCACGCCCTCGAGCGGGCCCACGAGGAGGACGATGAACGGCCCGGCGACGAGGCCGAAGCCCATGCCGGTGACCCGCTGGAGCGCCCCGCCCACCAGGATCGCGAGGACGAGGAGCAGCAGCACGCCCGCCACGGTACCGGTCGGCGGACCGGACGAGTCGGCACCGAGGGGTCGGCACCGATGAGTGGGGCGCCGGCGCGGCGTCTCTCCTTCGGGCGCCCGGTCCCCGTGCGCGCGCCTCCCGAAGGGACAGGACCCATGACCGCGACCGATCCCGTGTACGACGTCGAGCACGCCGAGGTGCTCGACGTGCCCCCTGCGGCGGTCTTCGCCGCGTTCACCGACCCGGACGTCTTCGCCCGCTGGTACGGGCCCGACCGGGTGCGCACCCCGCGCGAGGACGTCGAGATCGACCCCCGCGTGGGCGGCGTCCTGCGGTTCGCCATGACCCTCGACGCCGACCCGGCGTTCCGTGCCACCTTCGACGGCACGTTCACCGCCCTCGAGCCCGGCCGCCTGGTGGCCGCCGGCGGCGACTGGCGGGGCATCCCCGGGGTCGACGGGCCGTGGACGTCGCACCTGCGCGTCGAGCTCGCGCCCGCCGGCGCCGGCACGCGCGTCCTCGTGCGGGAGGGCCCGCACCCCGCCGGGTCCGCGGAGCTCGGCCGGCAGTCCTGGCGGTCGATGCTGCCGCGGCTCGCGCGCGCTGCAGCCTGAGCCGGCCGTCCGCGCGGTCGGCCCGCGCCCGCCCGAGGTGCCGAAAAGATGGCCGCGACCCGACGTCGAGCGGGCAGAATCGCCCCGTGGCGAAGAAGAGCAGGCAGGACTCGCACGGGACGCCGGCCGTCGTCGCGCTCGACCGGGCCGGCGTCCCGTACCGGGTGCACGCGTACGAGCACGTCCCGGCGTCCGGCCTGAGCTACGGGCTGGAGGCGGCCGAGGCGCTCGGCGCCGACCCGGCGCAGGTGTTCAAGACGCTGCTGGCCGACGTCGACGGACGGCTCGTGGTCGGCGTCGTGCCCGTGGACGGCAGCCTCGACCTCAAGGCGCTCGCGCGGGCCGTCGGCGGCAAGCGCGCGGCGATGGCGGACCCGGCCGCGGCGGAGCGGGCCACGGGCTACGTGGTCGGCGGCATCTCCCCGCTCGGGCAGAAGCAGCGCCACGCCACGGTGCTGGACGCCTCGGCGGCCGGGTTCGACGTCCTCTACGTGTCCGGCGGGCGCCGCGGGCTCGACGTCTCCCTCGCGCCCGACGACCTGCTGCGCCTCACCGACGGGCGGCTCGCCCCGATCGGCCGCGCCTGACCGCCGGCGCCCCGCCGGTCAGCGGGCGGGCGCGTACCCCTGCGGCGGCTGGTGCTGGTAGCTCGGGTACCGCGCGTCGCTGGGCACGATGTCCTTGCCGAGCGGCAGCAGGGAGATCGGGATCATCTTGAGGTTCGCGATCGCCAGCGGGATGCCGATGATCGTGATCGCCTGCGCGACGGCGGTCGTGATGTGGCCGATGGTGAGCCAGATCCCGGCGAACACGATCCAGATGATGTTGCCCAGCACCGACCAGCCGCCCGCTCCCGGCTTGTCCACGACGGTGCGGCCGAACGGCCACAGCGCGTAGCCCGCGATCCGGAACGAGGCGATCCCCCACGGGATCGCGACGATCGTGATGCAGCACAGGATCCCGGCCGCGGCGTAGCCGAGCGCCAGCCAGAAGCCGCCGAACACGAGCCAGATGATGTTGAGCAGTGCCTTCACCCCACCATCGTCGCCGCCCGGTGCCCCGGCGCACCACCCGGGATCCCCCTGAGGCGACCCTGGTCCGGCACGGGTCGGCACGGCCGGCACGGGCCGGTACGGGCCGGCCGCGCGCCGGGGCGTTCGTAGACTGGCGCCATGCCCACCGACCGTCCCGGGATCCCCGCACGCCTGGCCGCCGTCCACGACCGCGTCGCGGACGCCGCCCGCGCCGCGGGGCGCGACCCCCGGGAGGTCCGCGTCCTGCTGGCCACCAAGACCCAGGACGCCGAGGCCGTGCTCACCGCGGTGCGGGCCGCCCTCGACCTCGCGGACGCCGCGGGCGACGACCGCCCGGTGCTGGTCGGCGAGAACCGCGTCCAGGAGCTCGTGGCCAAGGCGCCCGCGCTGGCCGACCTCGTCACCGCCGGGCGGGTGGAGGCGCACCTCATCGGGCACCTGCAGAAGAACAAGGTCAACGCGGTGCTCGCGTCCGCCACGGCCGTCGACTCGGTGGACTCGTCCGCGCTCGCCGGCGCGCTGTCCGCGCGCTGCGAGCGCGACGGCCGCTCGCTCGACGTCCTGGTCCAGGTCAACGTGTCCGGCGAGGAGAGCAAGTCCGGCGTCGCGCCCTCCGAGGCCGAGGTGCTCGCCGCCGAGGTGGCCGCCCTGCCAGGCCTGCGCCTCACGGGGTTCATGACGATCGGCGCCCGCTCGGACGACGACGCCGAGGTGCGCGCCGGCTTCGCCCGCCTCCGCGCGATCCGCGACGACGTCGTCGCCTCCGGCGCGCCCGGCACCGCCGGAGCGACCGAGCTCTCCATGGGCATGACCGGCGACCTCGAGCTCGCCGTCGCCGAGGGCGCCACCGTCGTCCGCGTCGGCACCGCCGTCTTCGGCGCCCGCCCCGCCCCCGCGAGGTAGTCCGAGTTTCGCCGAGGTAGTCCGAAAGCCCGCGAGGTAGTTCAGTCCTCCGCGAGGTAGTTCAGTCCTCCGCGAGGTAGTTCAGTCCTCCGCGAGGTAGTTCAGTCCTCCGCGAGGTAGTTCAGTCCTCCGCGAGGTAGTTCAGTCCTCCG
>Ga0160452_100079_pt1 | contig 128234 bp, 113 predicted proteins | sample HID1971I_E6MG_FD_108230 | JGI IMG/M metagenome (GOLD analysis project Ga0160452, IMG submission 108230) | Enriched millipede-associated microbial communities from UW Madison campus, WI, USA - HID1971I_E6 MG | ecosystem: Host-associated > Arthropoda: Insects > Digestive system > Unclassified ...
TCAAGGAAAAGAAAAAGGCCGGCTTCTTCCGCCCTGAGCCTGCCGGCGAATCGGGAACCGACCGATAAAACCGGGGAATTTTCGAGCGATACTTTTGGGGAATTTTCGGCCGATGTTGACACGAGCAACATTCTTGACTAATAGCTCCCATTTCACAGCCGTTTCGAGCGCATCGTGCAAGACCTTATGGACGTGGTTGATCGTTTGCGGAGACAATCGCTTTTCACCGCTTCCAAGCCGCTCGTACATACTCACCAAATGCTGCGGCGACAGGTTTACCATCTTGTGCTGCCCAAGCTGCGGAATGATATGATAATTGACCAACCACCGATACGTTTTATACGTTCCGGGACGAATATTCATCTGCTTCTGAGCCAGCCACGACGTGAAGAAGGTTGCCACGTCATCCTTCGTCGGCTCAATATAAGTATCCGTGTTTAGTTCATGGAGAACCTTCTGGAGCGCCTTCTCCGCATCGGCTTTAGATTCATAGCCTCCTTTGCTCTTCTGACGACGCTTGCCTTCGCTGTTCTTGCCCATTTCAACCACCCACGACCACTTGTTACCGCGCTTTGATACACAACCTCTCATCTTTCTACCTCCTACGTATCTCAAATTTGGCCGCAAAAAAGAGCCTCCCGCTTTGTGAAAAGCGAAAAGGCTCATATCTTTTGGCTACGGTTCTTGTTGGCTCACCTAAGCGGTTACCAACAACCGTTTGGGTCAGAACTAGGCAATTCTTATCTTTTCGTTACGGCGCTTGCCGAACCTGTAGGCTGTGGCTGAGTTCAAACCCAAGCGGCTACCCTGCCTTGACAGGACATCCGAACCTAAGCGGTCTGCTACCCCTACTCCCCCATAAAACACGCTATAATCCAGTCCGTCAATTATTGAAAAAGGCAGACATTGGGAGCTTACAGGTGGAAAACGGAGCCGGAGGTTGTCAAGGAGGTTCGCGAAAGCGCGGCGGGGAGTTCATAGAAAACAGGCCAAATATCGGTACTTCATAGATGCCGATTTTACAGCTTTGATCAATATTGAGATCGGTATTAGGATGGACTTACGAAAGGAGGCGGTGTAACTCCAAGTGACCAGAAACCTTACAGTGACGGGGCTTAAAACAGGCAGTTGGACACGAACCCCGGCGACGGCGGACTTCCCGACTCTATTGCCAAGCGGTCTAGCTGTAACAGAAAATTAGGGTATACAACGGGAGCCGTTTAGCCAGTCAAGCGCTCCCAAAAGGAGGCGGACAACATGGATACCTCATAGACAGCCACAGAGAGGCACGTCGAACCGCGAATTCAGCGTGTCTCTCGCAGACCACAAGCAACCTAAATGTTTTATATCGTCATTTTACAACAGCGCCCGACGGTAAACAATCCGTTGGAGACAATCGCGAAAGAAAGCGAGGAGACCGAATGAGCGCAGAAGACTTGTTGGACGAGCCGGACGATACGCCGAACATGACTACAGCGGAAGGGTTGAAGCAGTTCCTAGGCTCGCTTAGCAACGAAGAACTGCAAGCGAAAGAATCAGGCATCATCAATCAAGTGCTGTACAACGTGAGAAGTGAGTTTCAGCTAATGGAGTTCCTGACCATCTACGCCAACGAGAAACTGAATCGCAACATGATAAACCCGACCGAACACACCGCCTTCATCAAAGAGAAAGCGAAGCAGTTTGTCCACCCACTAAAACGGCTGCCTTCTTCGAGCAGCGTACTGAGTGTCTTCTTTCCGAGTCACCCGATCAAAGTCGATTTGGTTATCCCAACGCCATATTATTTCGACTACCATCGTGGGACGCTCCGACTGAGATTTGACAACAAAGGGTTCCCGGAGGAAGAAGTGGTCAGCCCGCACGTGATCTTGCCGATTGAAATTGTCGAGGATTCCAGCAACACTAGCGGGGACATGCTTTTGCGGTTAATCATTTGGAACCCGGAAAGCTCGACGTGGGAGTACTTCCCTGAGCCAGTATCTAAAGGGTTACTCGTAACAGAGAGAGGCATCGGCGTACTTGACAACAAAAGCATAGTCACCCTGGGTGACGAGTACAGAAAGCCGACAGCAAAGTTTCTGACCGACGTGATTAACTCGAACAATGGTCTACGGAAGCTACCGAAGAATACCGCCGCATTCGCTTGTGGTTGGACAAAGGATAACTTGTTCTTTCCGTTCACGACAAAGAGTGTGGGTAGTTCCCTGATTTTCACAGGCAAACGGGATACGGCGGCGTATGCCATCTACGAACTATCCCGCCAACTGCCGCGTGGAGTGAAAGCCGAAGCGTTCCACGTTCTGGACGAGTTGAAAGACAATCCGACCTTCGGCATCGTACTTGCAGGTTGCCTCGTCAGTCCACTCGTTCCCAAGATGAAAGGGATACTCGATGAGAACATTGGTATTGATGTGTATGGAAAGACAACCTCAGGCAAAACGGCAGTTGAGACAATAGCCGCCAACCTCATCTATGGCTTGGGGGATGCCATCAAACAGCAGTGGGGCAAAGCAACGCCAGCGGGTATCTGGGGACATGCGGAAGCATGCAACAATCTCCCGATCATTCTGGATGATACGCATCAGATGAAGGAGAAGCACCTCGGAATCCCGCACGACTTGCTCAACGGGAAGGAAGGCAGCAAGCAAATCAAGATCGGCTCGGGATGATACGGACGAGATTCAACCAAGGAACAGTATCAAGGGGCGATTCTGTTTAACGGTGAGATCGCGGTTGTGTCCAAGGCGACTGCCGACTCGGCGGGTATTTTCGGTCGGATCATCATGGTTGAAAGCATCCATGCAGTCCGGCACAGCCAACGTCAACGTGGCTGACCGAATCATGACCCGAATTGTGGATACGGTGTTTGAAGATTGTGATAAACGCCAGTTCAACGAGAAGGGTTGCAAAGTGTTCAAATTCGGTTCGGAACCAGACCAATTCGGTTTCGCTCAAGGAGGAGACGTTTGCTACAAGGAAGAAGAGAAGCTGATTATTTCGCTCTCCGTTCTCGAAGCGATCATTGACAAGCAAGGGTTCGGTTCGTCCGACACCGTGAGAAAGCTGCTCCATACAGCCGGATACACAACGGACGATAAATTGAGCTTCCGCAAGTATCCTCCGACAGGCTCGCAGACAAATGAACAAGCGGGTATTCGTGGGATGATGTTTCCATACGAGCGATTCCAGCATCTCAATTATTTAAGTAATCGTCGCTGCACTAACGGCAGGATTGCGTAATTGACCCTTGATCCGAGTTAGAGTATAAGAGAAACTTATCGCCTTTACAGGAGAACATATGTTTGGTGAGCTTGAGAAAAATATGGGAGCGTGAAGGGTTTAGGACAGTTCCACTATAGTGTGACCTGTTTCAGCCCCCTTTGGGCTTCTTTGCAAACAGCTTGTAAACAAGAACTTGCTGAAATAGGTGCTAGAACACCGGAGCCAACCAAAGTCCAAAGACCGCGTCAAGGTATCTCTTTTGGTAATTTGGAGGGATTAAATGGATGATGTCGAAAATATTAAATATCTTTCGGTTAAGCCACTACTATTGATTATTGGAGGCATCACGTGCACTTAGAGTTCTTCTTACGGGTGGAGCCCTATCTTCCTGCTTTAAAATATCATTGCCATAAGCTTACGAATAACGAGTGGGATGCTGAGGATCTCATGCAGGAAGTTCTAGCGAAGATTTACCGTTCTCTTCAGCGAACTCCCGATCGAGAGATGAGTAAAGCTTATGTGCGACGAATCGCTACCCACGCTTGGATTGATCATTGTCGTTCAAGACAAGCCAAGATATCGGTAGCGGCATTCGATGAGATGCTGCATCAGCCGAAAACGGCGCCTGTAAGCGAGTTATCAGTTCGGGAAATGTTTGAACAGTTAGCCGATCGGTTGAACGTTCGGCAAATGGTGCTCATTCTGTTGGTCGATATTTTTCAATTCACTACACCAGAAACCGCACAGCTTCTCCATTCAACACAAGGTGCCGTTAAAGAAGGCTTAAAGAGAGCTAGACAACGTCTTATTACGTTGGCAGCTCGGTTGAGAGAAAACAATGAGGATGCCCTCGCAAATGATAGAAAGAGAAGACAACGGGATGCAGCAAATCAAGCGACTTTGCAATCGTTGAGTAAGGAGATGTTTGAACAATTTCTGGAGGCGTTCCGAACAGGAGATGTGACTGCCATCTGTCACAACTACTTGTTATTAGCGAGAAATGGAGTTCATGTGGAGAATGTTGCTGTGACGGGCACACGAGTTTATTTTACTTTTCGCGATCCTAATGGTCATCTTCTCAGTTTTTTTCAAGATTTTTAAGCTCCCCGTTTCTTTTCTCACGATCTTATCGTTAATAGAGATGAAATATATTATAGAGGAGATGTTACAATGGCCGTTGTCACAACGAATTTTGCAGTAGTCAAATTACCTGTTAAGGATCTAGAGGCTTCTACGCGATGGTATCAGGACGTTATGGGAATCCCTTTCACCTTTGACTTTAAACCTGGGGATAACGAAGCTTGGTTAAACGTTGGCGGAGTAGGATTAGGATTAATCCGTTGTCCTAACGTTCCTAAGCTGGATTTTAGCGGAGTGGATGGACATATTCACCCGATAATCCAGCTTCAAGTGCAAGATATTCATTCCGTCTACGAGGAAATAAAGGGCAAGGGGATTGAAGTCAGTCAGATGTACTACTTGCCAAGTGGAGGATACAGTTTCGAGCTTCGAGATCCGGACGGGCACCTGTCCAGCTTATGGGGAGGATGGCCATCGGCTGAGGACGAGGCTGCGAATACTTAACAAGATCTACAGCACAGTAGTTGAAGTAAAAGGGCCGTCAGGGACCCATGTATTCCTTGGCGGTTTTCGTTTTGACCACAATAACCATTTTTTAACAAATGCTTCCAGGATATTTCCTTATCATGGTTCCGAAGATATTAAGAAGTTGCCGAGTTCTGACGGGAACGTTAGTTTAGAAACCGTATAGGTTTAAAGCGACTGCAAACAACCTGCCAACAAACTGCAAACAACACCGTTGTAGTCACAACCCAGCCCATCCACCCTCCGGGTGCTACCTTGCTTCACTTGGCCTTTTGTTGGCGTTCCATTAGGCTTGACCCAGCCATAGGGGTACACCTCGCCTTGGCTCAACCGATACAGTTTCGCCAGCCCCGTCGTCCACGGGCTTCTTGCTCCCCAATTGCTCCCAAGCGTAGCCAAGGGAAGTCATAGCATATCTGCACAAGCATATCCTCCGAAGCATTCCCGCCGCGCTGATCGGATCCCCTACTTTTTGGCGTTGGAACTATTCGAGCATAGGGATTCGTGGGAGAGTAAGAAGCTGGAGCGATTGGATTTCGTACGCGGACAATCCGATTGCGACGGGTGAAGAGTAAGAGCCGAGGGGCCGCGTCGGAAGCGGGTTTGGGGGCTGTGACAGGTGGTGAGCTAGTGACCTGTTGCAGCCCTCTTTGGGTTCTTCTGCAAACAGCTTGCAAACAAGAACCCGACGAAAACAGTTGCAGGAACCTCGGAGCCAGCCACAGTTGGGCGGTTGGGTCAGGTTGTTGCTGAACGCTTGTCGGTTTTGCTTCCATCCCTCCACAAACGGGCGTGGCGCAACCTTTCGTGCGGAGCAAGTGGACGATCGGCTTTGAGAGCAATTCGCTTGGCTATTCTTGGAATTGTCGGTATCCCTCGGTTTGGTAGCATCGGCAGCAGGAACACGTCGGTTCGGGGGAGTGGACGGAGCAGAACCGGAGTCGTCCCACCGCGCAAACCATCGGGGACGAGAGCCGTCCGTAGCAGTGAGGTTCAGAGAAAGGTCTTGTTGTGATTGGCAGACGTTGCAGGAATGCATTTAGAATAAAAAGTGGACACCCGTTAAGAGAATTCAGATAATACCCTTAACAAGGAAAGAGGTGTCCGGAGTGAGAGATCAGCATCGTCAGCGTTACAGTGAAGAACCTTCGCTCTTGCGTTTCCCGCAAATTCAAAGTCGCCACCACAGATTCGAAGCATGATTCACCTCTTGCACCTAATGTCTTGAACCAACAGTTTAAGGTGCTGCAGCCGAGTAAAGTCTGGGTGGCCGACATCACGTACATCCCTTGCCGCGAGTGTCGGTTATATTTGGCGAGCGTGATGGATCTTTGCACGCGTGAGATCATCGGCTGGAGATTAGGTGATCGCATGACAACGGATCTCGTACTGGATGCGCTGGAGCAAGCCTATGCGGCGAAGAAGCCAGCCAAGGATACCGATCGAGGTTCACAGTACGCCTCTAAAGCTTACCGCAACCGGCTTGCAACCTACCAGATGACACCGAGCATGAGCCGTAAAGGTAATGGCTACGACAATGCTTGTATTGAATCTTTTCACAGCGTGCTGAAGAAGGAGCTGATTTACCGCACTCGTTTCAAAACCAAACAGCAAGCGTATGACGAAATCTTCGAGTACATTGAATTCTTCTACAACCGCAAGCGGATCCATAGTGCGCTGGGGTATGTTTCACCTACTCGTTTCGCGAAGACGTTTCAAACGAGTGCTAGCTGATGCTGCCCTTAACTGTGCCTCCACTTTCTTGACAGAAGTCCAGTATCGATCTAGACGGTAACAAGGACGTGCTGGGCATGTGGAGCGGCGAGAACGAGTCCGCTAAGTTCTGGCTCGCTGTTCGGAATGACCTGAAGAACCGCGGCGTTCAGGATATTCTCATCACCTGCGTAGACAACTTGTCCGGCTTCTCTCAAGCGATCGCAGCTTGTTATCCGAAGACCGAGATTCAAAAGTGCATTATCCATCAAATCCGAAACTCGACGCGCTACGTGTCGTACAAGGACCTCAAGAAAGTAACGGCAGATCTAAAAGCCCATCTACAAGGCTGTTTCAGAAGAGATGGCGCTTGTCGAGCTGGACCGCTTCGAAGAAACCTGGGGAACCACATACCCGCTTATCGTGCGCTCTTGGCGCACCAATTGGGATGAGCTGGCGACGTTCTTCAAGTACCCACCAGAAATCCGAAAGCTCATGTATACAACGAATATGATCGAGAGCTACCACCGGCAACTCCGCAAGGTCACCAAGGGTAAGAGCATCTTCCTGACGGATGAAGCGCTGCTCAAGATGCTGTATCTAGTCACAATGGATGTCACCCGCAAATGGACAGGTCGAGTCCAAAACTGGGGGCAAATGTTACTCCAACTCTCCGTCGTCTTTCCGGAGCGGGTCGGTCAGCATTTACCGTGAGGGCCAATCTCCCCCTCGGGGGAGATTCTCTATAAATGAGTTTACACAAAATTCTTGACAGACCTGTATTATATGTAACTATGGATTATTTGAAAATGGGGGATTCAAAATATGGAACGTAAAATTCAACTAATGGAAACCTACGTAAATATCGACCTTGGAAACTCACCCTTTTTAAAATTAGATAAAGGGTTGCAAATTCCATACTCTTCAATCAAGGGAATAACAACAGGTAGACCGATACCAAATGCTTTTAAACTCTATGGTGCTTTATTAGGAGGAATGAGAAGTGGGTTATGTAGATCAAATGGTGGTTATCAACTGCACTTTTTTGAAAATGAGCTTGAAACCCTTCATTTAGATTTGAATAGCTTTCAAGTTGGTAAGTTCAAATATCAAAGTTGATTATTGGTGTTGAAAATCCTGAAGAAATAAGTAAAAATATTTCCGAAAGAGTGAAGCGATAATTTGTTGATGAACTGTTCTTTGAACTAACGTCGAACGATAGTTGAATGGGGTGATTGAGAGCCATCATTTGCTTGATGGCTTTCTCCATTAACATACGGGCTCTAATTTATTAACTCAGTGGCTCTATTACACCGAAATATTCACAAACTGGATTGCGTACGGCTATTTCTCCACCTCATAGCGTGCCGCGATAATGCCCGACTTGAGCATTCGGCTGGACAGCGGCTTGAGCCTGATTTTCTCACCGCCGCCGTGGAATACCGATTTTCCGCCGCCCAAGATAACCGGACAAATCGTCAGCAGGAATTCGTCGATCAGGCCGAGCTCAAGCAACGTCCTCGCTGCCCCCGGACTGCCGAAAATAACGAGATTTTTGCCAGGCTGTTCCTTGAGCGCCTTGATTTCCTCTGCGATATTGTCCTTTATTAGCATCGTATTGTTCCATTCGACAATGTCCATCGAGCCGGAAATGACGATCTTCTTAACATCCTGCAGCCATTTGGCATGCTCCATATCGTGCCTCGACGCATTCGGATCGTCCAGCACCGTGGGCCAGTAGCTCTCCATCATCCGATACGTCGTGCGTCCGTATACGGGAGAGCCGACTTCGGCTACGACCTCCTCGGCGTATTTCTCTAATTCCTCGTTGTATGGAATCCAATCCAGTCCACCGTTCGAATCCGACGCATACCCGTCCAGTGACACATGCATGAACAATACGAGCTTTCTCATCTTTGCTTCTCCTCCGATTTTGAATTTAGTTGTTCGATTTTTTGGGTAGGCCCATGTTTTGTCCCGCCTCTTACGTTCACTATAAATCATTACGTTACGTAAGGATCAAGTGGAATTCCAAATTTTCTTTGAAGACAACAATGTTGCGCAAATCTGCCCGTTAACTTTAAAAAAAGCCGGGGGCTGTACACCGATATGACGGGGCGTCTCGACCGCCCTGCTATGATTCGTGACAGAGCAACGACTCGCTGACGTTGGGTTTTCATCTGAAACAAACTGAACGTCGCCCTTCATCCGTGAATGGATTGAACGCATGTCTGGCATCATTTATACGGATTGAGGGTTGCGTAAGCTGCTTTATCACATGGATTTCAGCTACACGAAACCCACTTACACGCTTGCAAATGCTTTAAATGAAATCCGGTTTACAGTGCAAAGCTTTCTCTCCGAGATTGATTTCCAGGATATATGGAGGGATTTGGGTGGGCATGTCGAATGATGTGTAAAATGATAGTGTAAAATGATGTCTTGATTAGGTAGTTGTGACTATCCTGAATCAGATCATCAGCTATAAGTAACTTCGTGGAGGTCAACGGATGCGGATATTATCTCGGTTTAAACGTTTTATAGCAGGTCTTATGCCCGTTATGATGGTATTGACGCTTGGAGGTGTAATAGCGCCGGCAGTCTCGGCAGCAAGCTCTATCACAATAACGCCAAGCTCGACTCAAGTCGCTCTTGAAATAGGCGAGGAGCATGCCATTGAGCTATCCAAATTCGAAGACGGTGTTGAAACCGGACCAATAACGGATGACGTGGAATGGGTTTCTTTAGATGAAAGCATAGCAACGGTCAGTAATGGCGTTATCAAGGGTGTAGAGGTAGGCACTGCCGTCATACAAGCTATTTACGAAAATAGCTATTCAGTAGTCATTAACGTGACCGTAAAACCGCTGCTGAATTCGATCGAGGTATTCGGGGACTCATCAATCGAGCTTCCCATGGGTGTGACTGCCAGACCTAGTATTACGGGAAACTATTCAAATGGAACATCTCGATTCATTCAGACTGAAGGTACATGGACATCAAGCGATGAGAACGTCGTAACGGCATTAAACGGCGTTTTGACTCCTGTCGGCATTGGAGAGGCTGAAGTTACCTTCACCTATCGAGGCAAGGAGGTTAGGCTAGCCGTAGAGGTCGTTCATGGGGTGATCGGTTTTTGGGTTAACGACGCCACGCCGACGATTCAGATTAACGGCACGCATCAAATAGAGATGAAAGAGATTTACTCCGATGAGTCAATAATAGATATCGACCCTGACCAAGTTGTCTATTTCGGATATGATCCTTCCATTGTTAGCGTAAGCTCGGGCGGTATGCTCACGGCGCTGGCGGAAGGCGAAACCGTTATTCGTGCAGTTTACGGCTATTTGCCGCCGCTGGAAATAACGGTCACGGTAACGGTAGCGACAGCGCCGAAAGTTGTTCGTCTTTCAATAAGCAATGCAAACTATACACTTATCCAAGGAACCGGGGTCGGTCTCCCTCTCGTTACCGCACTTTATAACGATAGCAACGAGAGAATTATTCCGAAAAAGTTGTTAGAGTGGAATACGGCAGATCCTACAATTGCAACTGTTTTTGTTGATACTACTTCGATGCTAGATCAAAGTATGCTTATGGCGGAAGGGCTAGGACAGACAGAACTCCTAATCACGTTTGAAGGAGTCACCCTCCGTGTACCCATTACAGTAATAGAGATGCAGTACAGATCTAATGAAACCGTAATCCCGCAGGTAGTGAGAATAGCTACAGATCCTGCATCGGTAACGTTGAAGATTGGGAATACCAAGAAGCTGTATGCGAATCTTATATTAGATGATTCATCTGTTGAGCCTGTGGTTAACTTGTTGAAATTCAGTTCCAGTAACCCCAAAGTAGTTTCTGTTGACAATAATGGTATATTAACCGCAGTTTCAATCGGTACGGCGACAATTACAGTTCGGTTTCAGCAGTTTCAGGCGACTTCAGAGGTGAAGGTAGTCGCATCTGAATCGAAGGGTTCCGTATACATTTTCCCAACAGAGCCTACGCCGAATCAACCATTCGTCATTAACGCGGCTATTGCCGATTTAGACGCAATGAGACGGGTTCTGGCGAAAGGGGAAGATAATCCATCGACAGCCTTCAATGACCCGCTGCCGTCATGGGGAAGCGAGTCTGTCGATCGGGCGACACGTATGGGGATTATCACGGGCTATGTGGACAACACGTTTAAAGCGAATAAGGCGATAACGAGAGCTGAATTTGCCAAAATGGTATCTATTGCCTTCGGCCTTGAATCGAAAGAGGGCTCGGGCTTTACGGATACGCAGAAGCACTGGGCAGCCAGAGCGATTGAAGCTCTGCAAGGCTCTGGCGTCATATCGGGGTACGGCGACGGAAGCTTCCATCCGGACCAGCCGATTACGAGAGCGGAGATGGTGGCAATATTGTCCCGCCTCACGAGTTTCCTGCCTTCGAGCGGTGACAAATTCACGGATACGAAGGGTCATTGGGCCAGCGATGCGATCAATGTTTTCGGTGATGCGGGCATTATAAGCGGCAAGGGCGAGGGACAGTTCAATCCTGACGGTGAAGCTACTCGGGTAGAGTCCGTTAAGATCATTATCGCGCTGCTCGATGCTTTGACAAACAAGCAGGAGAGCCCGATAGACGAGTCGAACGACGTGTAGCCGGAATACCGGCGGAAGCGTGAAGGGTGGAGCAGTAGCAAGAATTCGGTAAAGAGAAGAAGGCTTAAAGCGAGAATATAGCTTGCGGTCTAAAGGCCATCCGAGAGGATGGCCTTTAGACTTGCCGCTACAGACAGCACGGAGAATCGTATTATCAAGCCAATTTTACAATTGGAGTGATTGGGTTTCGTACAGTGAGAATCCGATCACGACGGGGGAAGAGTAAGCGCCAAGAAACCGCACCGGACGCGGGTTTGGGGCTGTGACAGGTTGTCGGTGGGCAGGCTGTTGCGGCCCTATTTGGGCTTTTTTTCAACAGCTTGCAAACAAAAAAGAATAAACCTCGAAGCCATACCATGAAGGTGGTGCTGATGAGTCTTGCTTCTTATTCACTCCCTAATCGACCGACAAGTCTCTTCGCGCGGGGCAAGAGCAAGTCTGTCATTCGGAGCGAATAAAAGCGCACAACAAGTCAAATATCATCCGGTAAAAGACGGTATGATGGAAACAAACAACGGCGAAGGAGACGATGGACCCAATTCATGGAACACTACACCCGAATACAAAACGCGATTACATTCATCGAAGATCAGCTACAAGAACAGCTTAATCTGGCGGACATCGCCAAGGAGGCCGGGTTCTCTACTTATCATTTTCAAAGGCTTTTTCATGCGGTTTCCGGGTTTACAGTGCAAGAGTATATTCGCACGAGGAGGCTTGCCGAAGCGGCGGTCATGCTGCGGGAAACGAATGGCACAGTGCTTCAGATCGCCGTTTCCTACCAGTACGGATCGCAAGAAGCGTTTACCCGAGCATTCACCGCTTGTTTCGATGTAACGCCTGCCAAGTATCGCAATCCGCAGACACCTTTAGCCTACTATCAACCAAAGATTGACTTGATAACTTATGGGGCAAATATTCGAGGGGGATTGAATATGTACAAACCTGAAATTGTTGATTTGGCGCCCATCAAGATTATCGGGTATAACTATCAAACAAACTTGAATAACGAGACGTATTTCGACGAGATTCCGGATTTCTATAATCATTTTGGCAGAAATGAGTACTATTTGCGAATCCCGAACAAAGCCCGGCCGGCTTTTGCATACGGTATCGCTCATGCGTATCAAGATAGCGGGGAATTTTCCTTCCTTATTGGCGAGGAAGTGACTTCTTTCGAGGAAATGGAGCCGAGCTTTGGATGCTTTGAGATACCTGGTGGGAAATACGCGGTATTTAAGGTGAACAGCGCGCCTGAGCTTGGACAGAACACTTGGAAGTATATCTACGGTACTTGGTTGCCGAACAGTAATTACGATAGAAGGGAAGGGCCTGATTTCGAGGTGACCGACGTGATAAATTCCTCGCCGGAAAAAATCAATATGACAGTATATATTCCGATCCGGTAATGCTGTGTTTATTTTCCCGTAGATATCCCGAACAGCGGCAGGATTAAAGTCATTGTAAATGAACCAAAACATGCATTCCCGCAATAATTGCAGGCGTAGCCATCATAATAGAGTAATTCCTTTGTTTTTCTGTTGAATACTCGCTGAGATTCGTGGAGAGCACTTTCAACAATGCTGTTCAGTATCTTCTATTAGAATTCTTCCATTTACTCGTGCGCCCGAGTTCGTTCCAACATACACATTATTCTGATATTCTTTTGTCATGGAGTTTCAAATGGTTTGTGCCGGTTCATATATGCGTTCATCGTTAATTTAAACTTACTTTTGATATTCGGAAAACTCCTCATAACAAAAAAACGAAGGATTCGCTCTTCATAACCGCTTCGTTTATTACTGTCGTGGAAAAGAGTTCTTAACGTTTTATTTTTCTCTGCATTTTCTTTAAGCATGTCATTAAATCTCCCCCTGTAGATGCAGTTTCGAGCTCCTGATCTTTGAGTTTTACTGCTCCAAGGTTTAAACGAGAGAGAATCTCATATTTTAGATCCTGAGAGTCCCAGCTCAGACTGATGACTTTCAGTGATTTAGCATTCCCAGTCATGCCCTATTACAAATTGTGATATACAAGCTTTCTCGGTCGCAAGAATGTCCTTTTCAAGTCTCTCTTTTAAGGAGAGACATCAACAGCCATGATTCACATGTTTAGTTGGTCTGTTTGATGAAAGAAAATGATGCACGAATTGTTGCTTGAGTAGCTGCATAGGGCTATTTAGGAAGCTTGCCATATCGAATCCCCTTTGCTGTGTGTGATACAATAATGGAAACAAAAAGGTCGGAGGTGGTGGAATGCGCTGGAAGGAAGTTCAGGAACGGTTCCCAGAGGAATGGGTAGTTCTGGAGGCTAAGAAAGCCCGCTCGGAAGGCGGACAACGCTACATCGAGGATGTCATTGTCATCGACTCGTTCGCGGACTCCACGTCAGCACTTCGCCGCTACAGCGAGCTACACAGGGATGAGCCGGGGCGTGAATATTGTTTTTTCCATACTTCTCGCCCGGAGTTGATTGCCAGGGAGCGTTACGTCGGCGTTCGGGGCCCGCGATGATCTTCTCAGAGGAGTACGGACTGCCTTTTGTGCCTGTCAGGATTCGTTATCGGGGCCGGTTGCTCGAACTTGACAAGGTATTGCTGGACACAGGCTCAGCGAGCACGCTGCTGAAGGCCGACATCGTGAGCGAGATCGGCATCATTCCTGAGGGAGATGACATTGTGGACACGATCCGGGGCGTGGGAGGCATCGAGTACGTCTATGCGAAGACGCTGGACGGCATTGAACTCGACGGTCAACTGGTGCCGGACTTCCAGGTGGAGATCGGGAGTATGGAGTACGGGCTGGAGCTGAACGGCATTCTTGGTTACGACTTCATGAAGGCGGCGGGGCTGGTCATCGACACCAAGTGGCAGACGGTGAAGTCGTCGGATTAGTGGGATTGCAGAGGAGAAAAACACAAGAAGGCACCCGGTCGGGTGCCTTCTTGTGTTTGCACTACCGATGATACGGTGAACCGTATCACAAATAGTGGTACAACCTAGAATTGAAATAGCGATAAATTTGAATGACTGCAGCATTGCTATGTAGTAATTTAATATATAAGGTAATTACTATTATAAAAAATGACTAAGCAAGTAAATCTCTTGACTGAACATTCTTACCGTCCGTTGAGCGGGTGTACTGTGATAGAAGCGGATGCTTCACACATGAGGTATCCGCTTTACGTCACCTATATAGAATCCAATGAATTTATTTGATTCCCAGTGAACTTAGGAACATGCGTTCACGCAAATGTAAGTTTTAGGTGACGGACTGTTATGTGTTATTAGAGACGATAACCTAGGCTGCAAACAACAATGTTTGCGGCCTGGTTTTGTTCCATCCTTCCGGAACAGAGTAGCTTGCTTGACAAATGGCAGACCTCCATTTAAGATCAAATTGTCTTGATTATCGAGATACTTGACAAGGGAGACATTCGATTGCGCTTACAAGCCAATATTATTATCGGAGGCTAGGAAATGGTTAAGGAAAATAAGATGGGCATCATACTTGGGGGATTGCTGTTAGCTATTCTTATGGCATCGATGGACAATACGATCGTTGCAACGGCAATCGGTACGATTGTCGGGGATTTGAGCGGATTCGACAAATTAATGTGGGTCACTTCAGCTTATATGGTCGCGGAGATGGCCGGCATGCCTATATTCGGCAAATTGTCGGATATGTATGGGCGCAAGCGGTTCTTCATTTTTGGCATCGTTGTGTTCATGATAGGGTCGGCTTTATGCGGAACCGCAGAAACGATTGTACAGTTGAGCATCTATCGGGCGATTCAGGGGATCGGTGGCGGTGCGTTGATGCCGATTGCTTTCACGATCATGTTCGACGTTGTACCCGCAGACAAGCGCGGCAAGATGGGCGGTTTATTCGGCGCTGTATTCGGTTTGTCCAGTATTTTCGGACCGCTTTTGGGGGCATACTTGACCGATTATATCCATTGGTCTTGGATCTTCTATATCAACTTGCCGATTGGACTCGTTGCATTCGTCATGATTACGTTCTTCTACAAAGAGTCCGTCGATCATTCTAAACAAAAAATAGACTACCTCGGCGCAATTACGCTTGTTGCCTCTATTGTTAGCATCATGTTCGCGCTTGAGCTTGGCGGTAAGGAATACGCCTGGGACTCCGGCATAATAATGGGGTTATTCACGGCGTTCGCGGTACTCTTCCTTGCCTTTATTTTTATTGAACGACACGCGGAAGAACCGATCATCACCTTCGGTATGTTTAAGAATCGTCTCTATTCCACAAGCAATATTATGGCGATATTCAGCGGAGCGGCATTTATTACGGCATCCATTTATATACCGGTCTTTATTCAAGGCGTTCTTGGCGGATCTGCCACGAATTCCGGGCTTGTACTGCTTCCGATGATGCTCGGCTCGGTCGTTACGGCGGCGGGAGGGGGCTCTTTCCTGGCGAAGTTCAAATATCGTTCTATTATGATTCCAACTTTAACGTTGCTGGTCATCGGTATCGTGTTGTTGACCACGCTAACGACCGGCACATCGCGCTTCATGGTCACGATCTTCATGATCCTGATCGGTCTAGGTATCGGCTCTTCGTTCTCGGTATTAAGCAATGCGGCCATACACGGGTTTGCCGCAAGACAGCGCGGCTCCGCGAGCTCGACGCTTAATTTCAACAGAGAACTGGGAATGACGCTAGGAATTACAGTCTTCGGCATTATTCAAAGCCATGTATTCTTGAATAAGTTAACGAACGCGTTCAGTAACGGGCAACAGCCGGAAGGTATTAATTTAAGCGATCCGAGCAAAATTCTGACTCCGGAGAAGCGGGAATTTATCCCTGCACCCGTTCTGGATAAGGTTACGGAGGCGCTGTCCTCGTCGCTCGTTTATACTTTCGCGTGGGCGAGTATCCCGGCGGTCATTGCGCTGGTGGCAGCATTCTTCATGAGCGGCGAGAAGTTCGACCCGGCTTCCGAGATGGAAGAATACGTGGCGTCTCATTAGGTCAGCTTCATCTTGATGAGTCAAGCGAACATGGCAAGACCCAGCCTGCGGCGCTTGCTTGAGATGTTCGGCAGACCAGGATCAGTTGGAAAACGATGGTGTAGCTTAATGCGAAGCTATATGCGGGAAGCCGGAGCGATTGAATTTCCTATGAGGGGCGCCTGATTGCGACGAGGGAAGAATAAGAGCCGAGAGGCCGCGTCGGACGCGGATTTAAGGGCTGTGACAGGTCAGGAGCAAGTGACTTGTTGCAGCCTATTTGGTTTTTTCTGTACACGGATTGTAATGATCCAGTTCGTTTGTAATAATTATAAAATCTAGGAATTAAAGTGGTGGCACGGCGGTTGCTGTGGGTGATAATGAATTTGCCTAATGCGATGTATAATGAAGACCGATTAGATAGGGTTTATTCTTAGGAGGAGTGAAATTATGGAGATGGATTTGCCTTTAATATCCCCACTATCAAGAAAATATTATCTTTATGCAGGTGAAACGAAAGAAAGAATCCATCATAGAGCGGTAGATATCAGAATGTGTCTAGGATATATATGCGATGAGATTGTCATTCAGTTTGTATCACCTGAAACTAAAAATAAGTGGAAGAAGTTTAATTTGCATGAAAAAATTGAGGCTGCTAAAGAGTTTATGGACAATGGAGTAATCGATAAAGTATTGGAGGCAAAAGGAATAGGTAATAAAGGAGCACATGAAGGGGAGGAAGGGGCATATACGTCTCAAGATATTGATGGTTCCCTTGAAGTTATAAAGCAATTCTCTTTAGAAATATTTTATTCATATTTCGTAAAAAACGGGTTCGGATCTAGTGGAAATAGATCGTGGATTCCTACTGTGTTTAGCACACTTCCGCCTATATATAGAGTGGAAATTTTATGCAAGTATTATATTTATAATCAGTCTCCGTTTGTTATTGATAAATTGTCTAAAGCATATTTAAAAAGCGGCAAAAAAGAGGAAGGGATTGATTTTTTAGAAAATTGTTTTAAGAAAAAGCAGATCAATGAACTTCAATTTTTAATTCTAAAGGATGATTTGGTTTTGTTAGAACAAAGTTTTAATAGATTGCCTATAGCCGATAATTTAGAAATTGCAAAAAATAATTTTAATAGGCTATTGCCGTCTATTAACGAAGACCAAAGGGATGTTTTCGTTTGCATAGTATCTATAATATTAAATGGAAGAAGCTAGCATCGTATATCAATCCCAAAGTATTGCCTTGAAATAGCACTGTCCCGCAGAGGGATGCCGTTTTTTGGTCTTTACAAATATTCGAGCGGCTTATAAACATCCTCTGCGAAACTTCCATCCAACAAGCTTGCCAATCGAATCCCTACTTATCCGACTTTACGATATCTTGTAATAAAAGTAAGCAGAAGCTCGTCCATTAACGGGTTGACGCTTTCCGTGGCGAGGCCTTGTTGGAATAACGCCGGCCAAGTGAGCGCACCTTCAATTATGGCGTAAAACACTCTTGCGGGGAGGGGGGGATTATCGACATGAAGCTTGTTGTCTTCGTGTGCAGCCATAAGCCATTTTATTAACGGTTCGTGGGGCGAGGCATATTTAGCCCTGGTCGTTCCCGCATATTCGATATCTCGAATAAACACCGAGGTCAGCACCCGCGACAATCCGAGCCGAGAGAGTGTGTTAATCAAAAATAGCTCGGCATTTGCAAATGCCGTCAATTGACCTTCCAGAGATTTTGCAGGATCATAGTCAATTTGCTTCAGGATCTGTTGCTCTTGAAGAAACTTGGCGATCACCGCCTGAAGCGCAACGATGCTGAATTTAAGTAGCCATGCGGGACTCGTACATGCGAGCATTATAGGGGATAGGATTACAGCGCTAGGCATTGTGTTTCTGGCGGCGATCCTTTTTGTCGTAGCGGAAAACCAAACAAGGCGATGGCGCTCGCCGCGCTATGATTTTTTACTGCCTGCTGTTTAAGTCCGATCTCGTACCCAAGTGGTTACCGCTTTGGGGAGTCATTACCGTCCCTTTCGTGCTTGCGGGTGCTGCGATATCCGCTTGCGGCATCCATGTGCCTTCCGGCTTCCTAGCCCTCGCTATACCGTATATTCCCTTTGAGTTTTTTGCCGGTATTTATATTTTGGTCAGAGGCTTCCAACCACAATCAGGAAGGGATTGATCTTATGAAGGCGGTTGTATGCACCAAATATGGCCCGCCCGAGGTGCTTCGGCTCACGGAAGTGGCCAAGCCTTCGCCTAAGCGCGACGAAGTATGCGTTAAAATCCGGGCTACAGCCGTAACCGCAAGCGATGTCTATATTCGAGGGTCGCAGTTGCCCCTCCGGTTCTGGCTGCCGATGCGCCTGTTTCTAGGCTTTACGAAACCGAGAAAGTCCATTATCGGCATGGTGCTGGCAGGAGAAATCGAATCCGTAGGTCAAGACATTAAACGGTTTAAAGCGGGAGATCAGGTTTACGGGGTTACCGGCTTGGGTCTCGGCGCTTATGCCCAGTACAAATGCATGAAAGAAACAGATTCCATGCGCGGGTGTCTATCGCTAAAGCCTGCAAATATAAGCTACGAAGAGGCCACGGCCGCCGCATATGGCGGTCTGTTAGCGCTGCAACGCATAGAAGAAGGACATATCCAACGCGGACAAAAGGTTCTTATCTACGGAGCTTCGGGCACTTCCGGAACAATAGCCGTGCAATTGGCAAAATATTATGGGGCCGAGGTTACGGGAGTATGCAGCACTCGGAATGTGGAATTTGTCCAATCCTTGGGCGCGGATAAGGTTATCGATTATACCCGAGACGATGCGGCCGATCTCGTCGACCGTTACGACTTCATGCTCGATGCGGCGGGAAAAGCCAAGCGCTCCAAAGTAAAAGAGATATGCCAAAAATCGCTGAGTGCCGAAGGAAAATATATCTCCATCGACGATGGGAAATTGGAATTGGATTCAGAGCGGCTTGTGAGGATCAAAGCGTTAATCGAGGCCGGAAATATTAAACCGGTTGTGGACCGAACCTATCCTATCGATCGTATTGCAGAAGCGCATGAATATGTGGAGAAGGGACGCAAAAGAGGCGGGGTAGCCGTGTCAATCGAACATAGCGGCGATACACGTTAAACGGGATTTCATCTCCATTATATAAATGGAAGTTATTTATGCATTTTTGTTTGTATATTTGTCCGCTATGCCGAGGTCGGGTCTAGGGGCTGTGAGCAGTCTGCCGGGGGCAGGCCGTCACAGCCCTTTTGCATCTCCATGTCAACAATTTATGTCACCAGACGCTTACGGTTATAGGACATCCCGCAAGAGCAGCGATGAGGACCGAATAGCGAGTTATAGGAGGGAGGAAATTCGCGATTCACTCGCTGCACCTCGCGAGCGAACTCACGGCGATCCCTCGGCACTCTGCTCAGTTTATTGGCTTTCGCTTGCGTATCGATGTGCGCTCCGGGAGGAACGAACCGGTTGGGCGCAATTCGAACGCCGTTCGTAACGACGGCATTCGTTGATACGTAAGACCCTTTGCCGACAATAGCATTAAAGACAATCGATTCGAATACAACAAATACGTTGTCCCCTATAAAACAAGGACCGTGGATAATTGCGCCGTGGGTAATCGATACGCCTTTGCCAATAAAAATAAAATAGCGTTTATTCCCTACGCGAATACGTTCATTGGCTAACCCGTGCAAGATGGCTCCGTCTTGGATATTCGTGTTGGAGCCGATGGAGAACGGTGTTCCTTCATCGGCCCGCAGGGTAGCGCTGGGAGCGACAAAAACATTTTTATTAATGGTTACGTCTCCGATAACGCTGGTGAAGGGGCTAAGAAAGGCCGACCGATTAATGGTAGGGAGCCGTTCGACGGGATTGACCGATGTTCTGGGATTCGGACTAATAAAGCGAGCGAATAAATTAAAGCAGCCCTGTCCCTGCGTTGTCTATCCGCACATCCGCTTTTCCATTGGTGGCTGCTGCATATTTGACCGGGCTTTCTACGTCGCTGCGCTTGAGTGCATTCGTTTCTTGCTAGATGGCCTTCTCATGGCCAACTCCAGTCGAAGCACTCGTAAATCGCAATATTTGAGAAGTATAGAGTAATATTTATAAAGACGACTGCCATAAGAACAAGTATAATGAAAGGGTTGAAAGCGCATTCATTATTATATGCATTAGTCAATCATGCAAGGAAGAAGATTCTCGATGAACAGGAGGAAGCCGGATACGACTGTATAATACCAACGTTGAACAAACAACCAATATCCGCTGCTTGTCGTTCTATTCACCTTTATGCCTTACAAACATCAGACAGAGGAGGCTATATCCATGATGCCCAAGTTGAAACGGTGCCTTTCTCTCACACTGGTCGTTGCGATGGTTCTTTCATTCGCCAACTTTGCAACGGCCGCTACAGGAGAGTCGAATTCCGAATCGCAGATCCCCTCCGCCGGGCTGAATTACGATCAATATCCGGCGCTGAAGGATGTATACAAGGACTACTTTATGGTCGGTACGGTCGGTTCCTTGGCCGGTCCAAGGTCGGATCTTATCCGCTACCATTTTAACGCCTACACGCCAGAGAACGAAATGAAGCCTCAAAGCGTGCAGAACGTCAAAGACGCGTTTACCTTTACCAATCTGGACAACCTGCTCAACAATGTTACCGCTTTGTCCGGCGATATTAAACTGATCGGGCACACGCTGGCGTGGCATTCGCAGACGCCGAACTGGATGTGGGATACGCCGGGCTTCGATCGGAGTATTGCCCTGAAAAATCTTAATGCCCATATCGACAAGGTTCTGGGCCAATACGGCGAACAGCTTTACAGCATTGACGTGGTCAACGAGGCCGTCGGCAAAGCGAATCCCGCTGATTGGAGAACCTCCTTGGATAAAGGGGAGGGCTGGTTCCTGGCTCTCGGCTCGGATTGGGTTGAGCTCGCTTTTCTGGAAGCGGCCAAAGTAGTGGACGACAACGGCTGGGACACCAAGCTGTACTATAATGATTTCGGCCTCGACAGTGAAGCCAAGGCTCAGACTGTATACGCGATGGTCAAGGATATTAACGAAAAATACGCCGGCACGCGCCCGAACGGCAAGCCTTTGATTGAGGGCATCGGCATGCAGGGGCACTACAACAGCAGCACGAAGCCCGAGAACGTAGAGGCTACCGTCAAGCTGTTCTCGACCCTGCCCGGCGTGCGCGTCAGCGTCACCGAGCTGGATGTGGAATGGCCCAATCTGGGTTCTCTCACGTCGGAACAGGCTGTGGCGCAGGGTCAAAAGTATGCGCAGTTATTCCAGATTTTTAGAAACTATGCCGCAGGCTCGGCGAATACCACGGCCAATCCGAAGGTCATCGAACGGGTGACCGTCTGGGGCTCGAATGACGGGGATAGCTGGAAGCGCGACGGCTTGCCGCTGCTCTTCAACGCACCTGCCGGTACGAACGTAACCGCTAAGGAGTCGTTCGTGGCGATATTGAATCCCGCCGCGTATCTCGGGAAGAATCCCGTCGTAGACGGTCCGGGTCAAGAGCAGAATAAGCAGATCGACGGAGTCTATGTATATGATACAAGCAAGGGGGACTCCTGGTCTGGCGCGAACATCATCTTGGGCAATAACGCGAACAACTGGCCCTGGTCGACGGCCGGCGCCGACGGCAAAGTAGCGTTTAATCCCGAGAAAGACGCAACGTATCGCATCAGCGTCAACTACACCTCGATGGGGACGAATGCCATACGCGTACGTTGGGCCAAAGAGGAATCAAACGGAGGCTACACCTCTCAAGACGGACAGGTTGTCGGCACCCCTCCGTATAATGCATCGCTCAAGCCCGACCAGGTGGCGACCCGTATTCCTGCCTACTTTAACAGCGGCATGTCGACTGGCAACAGCTATACGTTGGTCAGTGAAATCAAGTTGGACGGCACTCAGCCGGCCGATGGCCTGATTGGCAACATCGCTATTCGAGGAGGAGCCGGCGGCAACAGCTTCTCGATTAACTGGATTAAAGTGGAGAAAATCGGCACCGACGGCTCCGACAAGCTGGTGGTCAATTGGCCTGACGGAGTTCCGAAAGCCGGAACGGAAGGCGTCCATGTCTACTCCACGGGCAATGGGGACGGTTGGTCCGGCGCGAACATTATTCTGGGCAATAACGCAAACAAATGGCCTTGGTCGACGGCCGGCGCCGACGGCAAAGTAGCATTTGCTCCTGAGAAAGATGCGGCATATCGAATCGCCGTCAATTACACTGCGATGGGTACGACCTCCATACGCGTGCGCTGGATTAAAGACGAATCGAACGGAGGCTACACCTCTCAAGACGGACAGGTCGTCGGCACTTCGCCTTATAACGCATCTCTCAATCCGAAAGATGTAGCTTCCAGAATTCCGGCCTATTTCAACAATGGCATGGTGAATGCAGGAACCTACACCTTAACCACTGAAGTGAAGCTGGACGGCTCGCAGCCTGCAGACGGCCTGATTGGCAATATCGGCGTCCGCGGCGGAGCCGGCGGCAACAACTTCGTCGTTAACTCGATCAAAGTGGAGAAGATCGGTACGGACGGCGCAGCCGATAAGCTGCTGGTCAATTGGCCCGAGGGGATCGACGAGCAGGTAACGGGGCCGGAACAACCGGAAGAACCTGTCGTAATTCCTCCCGCAGGCAAGACGTACGAAGCATATCCGGCGCTGAAGGACGTCTACAAGGATTACTTCACTATGGGTATCTTTGGATCGGGCGAGACCAATGCCTTGATTCACAATTTCGCCGCGTATGCGCCCGGCAATGAGATGAAGCCTGAAAGCACGCAAAGCGTCAAAGGCACATTTACGTACAACGGCGCGGACAATGCATTCAACAACCTTGCCAACAGAAACCCGGATATGCTGTTCATCGGGCACACGCTGGCATGGCATTCGCAGTCGCCTACGTGGATGTGGGACGCCCCGCCGGCCAGATACGGACAGCCGGGCACGTTCGATAGAGACACCGCCTTGGACAATCTCAATAACCATATCGAGAATGTACTCGGCCATTATGGCGGACGTCTTAAAGGAATCGATGTGGTGAACGAAGCCGTAGGCACCCCGAACCCGGACGACTGGAAAGCCTCGCTGGCCAAAGGGGAAGGCTGGTACATGGCGCTCGGCTGGGAGTGGGTCGAGCTTGCGTTCCTGAAAGCGGCCGAAGTGGTCGACAGTCATCCTGAATGGAATACCAAGCTGATCTACAATGATTTCGGTCTCGACTCGCCGAGCAAAGCTCGCGTCGTCTACGAGATGGTCAAGGACATCAACGAGCGTTACGCGGGGGTCCGCCCGAACGGCAAGCCTCTGATTGAAGTCATTGGCATGCAGGCGCATTACAATTCCACGACAAGCGCGGCGAATGTCGAGAACACCATTAAGCTGTTCGCGACGCTCCCGGGGGTCAACATCAACATTACCGAGATGGATATCGGCACGCCGCCTATCGGTGTGCTCACCCCGGAGAATGAGAACAACCAAGCAATGAAGTACGCCGAGCTGTTCCAGATTTATAAGAAATATGCCGCAGGTCCGGCTAACCGTACGAACAATCCGAAGGTCATTGACCGCGTGAGCATCTGCGGCGTGAGGGATGCGATCACCGGCTGGCGCGGCGGCGAATTCGCATTGCTGTTCAACTCGGACGGACTGGCAAAACAAGCGTTGGTGGCGGTTCTGAATCCCGACGCCTATCTTGAGACGCATGAATACATTGAATCGGAGACAGGCACGGAGACGCAGCCTGTCGACGGCGTCTATGTCTATGACGCAGGCAACGGAGACGCTTGGTCCGGCGCGAACATTATTCTGGGCAATGACGCCAACCAGTGGCCTTGGTCGACGGCTGGCGCGGACGGCAAAGTGGCCTTCACCCCGGAGAAGGACGCGACATACCGTCTCACCTTTAACTACACGGCGAAAGGTACGACCTCCATCCGTTTGCGTTGGATTAAGGATGAAACAAACGGCAGCTACACCGATGCCGACGGAGCGGCCGTTAACAGCCATCCGTATTCCGCCAACCAAGTAGCTGCCGTAATACCTGCCTACTTCAACAGTGGCATGGTAAATATGGGAAGCTACACCTTAACGACAGAAATCAAATTGGACGGTTCAGAGCCGGCCAACGGTCTGATCGGCAACATCGCCATTCGCGGCGGGGGCGGGGGCAGCGCCTTCTCGATTAACTGGATCAAAGTAGAGAAGATGGGTACCGGCGGCGCGGCCGATAAGCTTCTGGTCAATTGGCCGAACAAAGCCGCGGCACCTGCCGCACCGACCAATGTCTCCGCGCAAGCGAAGAGCGCCAGCGAGATTGAAATTGGCTGGGCGGCTTCCGACAATGCGACAGGATACAATGTTTATCGCGCAGCTTCCGCTGACGGCGATTATAGCAAAGTCAATGCGCAGTCGATTACCGAAACCAAGTTCCTGAACGGCGGCTTGTCCGCATCGACGGGCTATTACTACAAGGTAACGGCTGTCAATGATGCCGGTGAATCGGAGCTGTCCGCAGCAGTGCAAGCGACAACGAATGGCGGAGGCTCCAACCCGGGTACTTCGCCGTCGATTCCGACATCGCCGGAGGAACAGATTCCTGCCCAACCCGGCGAAGTGAAGGCAGAGGTTGATTCAAGCGGCAATGCCAGAGCCTCGGTTAAAGCCGATGATGTGAAGAAGGCGTTGCCCGAAGCGAAGGCCGGAACGATGAAGCTGAAAGTTCAAGGTGCCGAGAATGCCAAGCAGGTTACGGTCTCCATACCGGTCGATCAGGTGAAAGCAGCCCAAGAGGCAGGGATTCACTTCATCGAGATTTCCTTCGGACTCGCGACCGTACAGTTGCCTATATCGTTATTCGAAGGCGCCGCGAGCCATGCAAATGTTGAATTAAGGGTAGCTAAGGCGGACAACGGCATGCTGTCCGATGAAGTGCGGGGAACCGTAGGATTAAACACCGTATATGACTTCGATCTGAGCGTTAACGGTCTGAAGATCGCCGACTTTAATCAAGGTCAACCGGTGAAAGTAGCGGTGCCTTACACGCTGAAGCCTGGCGAGAACCCGAATCAGATTATCGTCTGCTACTTGCCGGAAGACGGCAAGCCGGAAGTTATCAAGAACGGCCGTTACAACAAGGATACGGGCATGGTGGAGTTCAACGCGAAGCACTTCAGCCAATATGCCGCCATCGCGAATCCGGTCGATTTCAACGATGTGAAAGCAGTCGCATGGGCGAGCGACAGTATCGATGGACTGGCTGCACGTGGAATTGTAAACGGCGTGACGAAGGATTCGTTCGCACCGGGCAATTCGGTTACCAGAGCGGAGTTCATCCAGATGCTAATGCTAGCGCTTGACCTGAACCAAGCGAATGCGACAAGCACCTTCTCGGATGTCAAGCAAGGCGCATGGTATTACCAATCGATCGCTTCGGCTCAGCAGCTCGGCATCGTGTCCGGGTTGACTGACGGATCGTTCGGCATCAACAACAAGATTACTCGTCAAGAGATGGCTGCAATGGCTTACCGGGCGCTTCAGAAAGCGGAAATTACGCTGAACCAAGAGAAATCGGCGGCGGGCTTCCATGATGCGCAGGACATTGCAGGCTACGCCAACGAAGCGGTAACGGCCATGCATCAAGCAGGCATTATTAATGGCGTCGGCAACGACAGGTTCGATCCTAAGGGAACGGCAACTCGTGCTCAGGCGGCAGTCATTGTGTATCAATTGTTAATGAAATCTCTGTAATATCGAATTGGCACTGATGCAAGTAGAGCACCCTGCAAACCATCCGGTTTGCAGGGTGCTTTCTTGTGCAGCGCTCTCCTACGCGGAGGATATCGTATCCGTGCCCGAAGTGTATGACAAAGTTCTAGCGTGCAGAGAGAAGCTCCAGAATCAGGTCGATCAATTGCAGAACATTTTGAGCGTACTGGATTACAAAATTGCCAACAAGAAAAGTCTTCTTAAGGGCCCGCGTCGTTAAACTTCGCGACAGGATGTCGGTCGATGACTTGTTTGCAGCCCTTTATGCAGAAAGGCCCGCTAAGCCGCATCGGATGCGGCCCGGCGGGCCTCTTTTTATTCGCGGCAACGAGCGAGAGGTTAACTACTCTATAACGATGCCTTCTAATTTAAGATTAACCGAGTTCGCGATTGTATCGCCAACCGGGCATTTGCTCTCCAGGAAGCGGATAAACTCCTCCACCTTCTCTTTGGGCGAATCGGTTTTGATTCGGAACGTGTACCGGATATCGGAGTAGCCTGGGCGGACCGAGGATTTATTAAAAAATCCGTCGAGATCGAGATCGCCTTCAACCTCCACGCGAAAATCGTCAAGCTTCACATCGAACTTGGGCGCATAGACTCTGGCAACGATAGCTTGGCATGCGCCTAACGAGGCAAGCAAAGCCTCGACCGGATTCATACCCGTATCCGTTCCGCCCAAGCTCTCGGGCTCATCGATTATCAACTCGAAATTTCTGGAGGTTGTTTTTACTTTAACTCCGTCCTGCAAATGAGCGGTTGCTTTGAAGGTATGAACATTAGCCATTGTATTCTCTCCTTTGAGCATTACTTTTTTAAATTTAAAACATACTTATCCGCTATGTATTATGTGTATTATATAAGTGTTGTTGAATACTGTCAATCAAATAAAAGCTGGATCTCTCAGAGGAAGAGATGCCGGTAAATTCGAACCCTCTTTCTTTAGGGCTCGACAATTTTGTACAAAAAGATAGAGCGGCATTCATTTTGTCCATTGATCTAAACGGAGAGATTACTTAATATTTTAGATGATAATGATAAGCATTATCACAATAAAGGCACTGAACTGGAGGAAAGATACAATGCTGCAAGCAAGGAAGGTAAGCATGCTTTTGGCTGTTATCGTCATGATGGGGGCTCTGTTGTTGGCATGCGGCAACAATACGGATCGTTCGGACGGTCAACCATCGGCTAATAACGACAAAGAAATAGCGGCAACGACTTCACCTGAACCGGAGAAGGCGGAAGCAACGACTCGCCTAGTTACCGATTGGTCCGGTCATGAAGTGGAAGTGCCGGTTAACCCCCAACGAGTTATTTATCATGGAGAAGTGACGGGAGACGTGCTGGCGCTTGGTGTAACTCCGGTTGGGGTTATTAAAAACGAAGAGGGCGGAACCGTATTCGAAGATAAAATTGCAGCTTCAGAGGATGTAGGGTTCCCGATCAATCTGGAGAAGGCATTGTCGCTTCAACCGGATCTCATTATTTTCTCAAACTCGGATGCCGCTCAATACGAACAGCTTGAGAAAGTGGCCCCTACCGTAACGTTTAATTCTTTTGCGCCTATCGAGGAGAGAATGCGTACGCTAGGAGATTTGCTCGGTAAGAAGGATGAAGCGGAGGCTTGGCTTGCTAAGCATAAAGCGGAAGTGGCGGCCATGTGGGCCTCGCTTCGCGAAAGCGAAATAAAGGATAACGAAACGGCATCCGTATTCACGATGTATCCGGGCAATCGCTTGTTTGTTATGGCAGGCGCGGGACTCCCACAGTTTCTATACGGGGAGAATGGATTTAAGCCTGTAGACAAGGTACAAGAACTCATCGATCAGCAGGTGGGCTTTGTAGAAATCTCCGTTGAAGTGATGAACGAGTATGCCGGGGATCGCATTTTTGTCCTGAATCCGGTAGACCCCGCAGCGAAGCAATCCACAACGGAACTGACGGAAAGCAATTCGTGGAAAAGCCTTCCGGCCGTCAAGAACGGAAGAGTATACCATTTTGATATTTTAAAAGCGGGAAGCGACGCTCTTTCAAGGGAATATATGCTCAGCGAGCTTCCCAAAGCGCTGGCTCAATAAACTTATCGCAGTAGAATAGTACGAATGGAATAAACCAAGAAGCTCGTCAACCCCGGTTGATAAGCTTCTTTTTTTGATTTATAATAGCCTAAATGATAATCGTTATCAATTATGAAATAGGAGGTGCAGCATGCACTTACCGTCCTCATCATCGGTGCCTCTGCGATATCTATCCTTTCATCTATTGGACATAGAGCTGCTAACTTGTTTTACGGAATCGTTGCCCGCAGAGGAGAGTACCGAATCGTATACGCTTCTGATAGGCAAGAGCGGTTCAGGTGAAATAGAGTATGCCGGTAAGTCGTCTGCATTGTCCAGACATCGTGCGTTTCTCTTTATTCCGGGCGCATCCTATCGGATCGCTCGCAGCGACGACGCAACGGCCATTCAATACTTCCGAATAAATTTTATCATTACGCGCATTAGCCAATCAGCCGCTCCTGAAGAGTACAAGGAGGATTTATTTCCCGATCGAAGCGAGCTGCGCGTCTATCCGCTGTCTCAATTAATGGATATGGCCGAGCAACTGTACGGAAGCAGGCAAGACCAGGACGAACTGGAGTCGTTCCAGCATAATCTTCGATTCTTGAAATTAATGGGCTTCGTGCTTGAGCATAATAGGGTCTCCGAAAGAAAGCCGAACTCCATCCAGTCCGTGGAACGTACGATTCAATATTTGCAGGACCATTATACGGACAAAATAACCGTGAGGCTGCTATCGCAAATTGCCGATCTGCCAAGTGCGCAATACTCCGCTATTTTCAAAGAAATTACAGGTAAGAAGCCGCTCGATTTTTTGACGGAGCTCCGAATTAAGCGTTCCAAGGATTGGCTGCTTCAATCTAACGAATCCTTGCGTTATATTGCGGAGAGGGTCGGCTTTACGGATGAATATTACTTTAATCGCCGATTCAGACAAACAACGGGCATGTCTCCGAGGCAGTACGGCATAACGATGAGACGAAGAGTCAGCGTAAGAGACTGGGCGGGGCACGAGGTCTCTATTCCGATGAAGCCTAGACGTATTATCTTTTACGGAAATACGATAGAAGATTTGTTGTCTCTGGGGATTCAGCCTATTGGCGGCGATCTATGGGGGAACGGGCATCCGTTCAATACGGAGAAAGCATTGTCGCTTAAGCCGGATTTAATTATTTTTGACAAAGAAGATGAACGGGAATACGAGCAAATCTCGCAAATTGCTCCGACGCTTACGTATAACTCCTTTAGTTCCTTGGAACAACGAATGCTCAGGCTGGGAGAGTGGTTCGGCAAGGAGCGGGAGGCCCAACATTGGCTTAATCATTACGCTAATAATGCGGAACGGATGTGGAGGAAGCTCCAGCCTCACCTTAGACCGGACGAGACGGCGTCCGTATTCGTCCATCATCGCGGGAAACGATTGTTCGTGATGGGCAACATCGGCTTAACCTCTGTCCTCTATCATCCGTACGGCTTTCGACCGACGCACAAAGTGGACGATTTGATTCATAAGAACAGGGCGTATAAGGAGATTACCATGAATAACCTGCAAGATTACGCGGGAGATCGGATATTCATGCTGCTTCCGACTAGCGCCGAATCGAGAAGCGCGATGGAGGAAACGATTAATAGTCCGTTATGGCAATGCCTTCCTGCCGTTAGGAACGGGTTGGTCTATCTGGTAGACGAGAATACGTGGAACTGTTATGATGCCAACACAATGAACAACCTTCTAAACCTGTTACCGAAACTGCTCAAACATACCTCTTAGATTTAATCGTTGTGATAGCGTGTAATCGGCGGCCGATGCTGCCGATTTTTTTTGTGCAAAATTAACGGATTTCTGTCCATTGTGCTTTCTAGCGCTGGAAGTCTACAATGTAAATGATAATTATTCTCATACATTAACGATAGAATAAGCAGCTACAGGAGGAGAGAAATTGACAGATCAGCTTGAATTATACGATGTGACAATCATTGGCGGTGGACCTGCGGGGATGTATACCGCTTTCTATAGTGGAATGCGCGACTTGAAGACCAAGATTATTGAAGCGAAAGATAAACTAGGCGGACGCATGCTGATTTACCCTGAGAAAATGATATGGGATGTCGGCGGCGTTCCTCCCATACTCTGCGAGAAACTGATTGCTCAATTGGAGCAGCAGGCCACAACCTTCGACCCGACTCTTGTATTCGGGCAGCATATCGTTGGGCTTGAGAAGCAAGCGGATTCGACTTATATACTGGAGGCGGCCAGCGGAGAGAAGCATTGGACACGTACAGTAGTGCTGGCAATCGGGCGCGGCATTCTGAGGATGGCGAAGCTGGAGCTGGAAGGGGCCGAGCGCTATGAGCTGTCCAACCTGCACTATACCGTTCAAGAGCTGGAGCCGTTCCGGGGAAAAAGGGTGCTAATTTCCGGAGGCGGCAATTCTGCGGTGGATTGGGCCAATGAGCTGGAGCCTATTGCCAGCCAAGTAACCGTTGCACATCGTCGCAACCGGTTCGGCGGACATGAGAAGAATATCGCGCGAATGAGAGACTCTTCCGTCCGTGTTCTTACCCCCTATGAGGTAAGTCGGCTATCTAGCGACAATGGATCGTCAATTGAGCGGGTGACGCTTAGCCATATCGAGACGGGCGAATCTCATCAGCTTGAAATTGACGAGGTCATCGTGAATCATGGTCTCCAATCGGATTTTAGCGGAATTAAGGATTGGGGCTTGAATATGGATGACTGGAATGTCTTTGTCGGCCCTAAGCTGGAGACGAACCTGCCCGGCATCTTCGGCGCCGGTGATTTTGTTTATTACGATAGCAAGGTGAATCTTATTGCCGGAGCATTCACCGATGCGGTGCTTGCCCTTAACAGCGCGAAGCTGTATCTGGACCCGGAGGCTCCCAAAGTGGCATATGTCTCCTCTCATAATGAACGTTTTAAAGAGAAGAACAAAGCTCTGGGAATGTCGGAAGAGTAGCGCTGCAAGTAGACAGGTGAGGGTGTATTTCAGTTAAGCTTTCAGTGGTTTTGTTACCAAGAGGAGGACGCCGTGATTCGTCATTTTTTCAGCTATTATCGCCCCTACAAAGGATTGTTTATGCTCGACTTTGGTTGTGCCATTATTGCGGGCCTATTGGAGCTGGCATTCCCGATGGCTGTCAACATATTTATTGACGACCTGCTGCCGGGAGGCAAATGGGATCTGATTATCTGGGCCTCTGTTGGTCTGATCGCTCTGTATATGCTGAATACGGGGTTGATGTTTATCGTCAACTACTGGGGTCACATGCTCGGTATTAATATTGAGACGGATATGAGGCGCAAGCTGTTCGCACATATACAGAAGCTGTCGTTCCGCTTTTTCGATAATACCAAAACTGGACATTTGATCGGTCGATTAACGAATGATATGAACATGATTGGCGAAATGGCGCATCATGGGCCGGAGGATTTCATGATTGCCGTTATGACGCTCGTCGGCTCATTCGTCCTTATGATGCTAATCAATTGGAAGCTCGCCGTGTTGACCTTTATTGTGGTTCCGGCGATTATCTGGGTCGTTATTTATTTCAACAAGAAAATGACGCAAGCGATTCATCAGTTGTATAGCGATATCGGTGATTTTAATGCGCGGATAGAGGATAATGTAGGCGGAATTCGCGTCGTCAAGGCGTTCTCTAACGAGAAGCATGAGGAAAAGCAATTCGCCGTTCATAACGGACGTTTCCGTCAGACGAAGCTTCGCTCCTACAAGCTGATCGCCGGCAACGGCTCTATCAGCTACATGATGATGCGATTCGTTACCTTGTTCGTCATGGTGTGCGGAACATGGTTTGTTATTCAAGGAGAGCTTTCTTACGGGCAATTTGTAGGCTTTCTACTGCTTACGAACGTATTCTTCCGTCCTATCGAGAAGATCAATGCCATTGTGGAGAGCTATCCGCAAGGGTTCGCAGGATTCAAACGTTATGTGGAATTGATGAATACGGAACCGGATGTGGCCGATGCGCCCGATGCAAGTAAGCTTGGCGCTTTCCGGCGGGAAATTGTATTTCATGACGTTTCGTTCCGTTATGAAGCGGGTCGGAAGATTCTGGACCGAATTAATCTGGTCATTCGCAAAGGGGAAACGGTCGCCTTCGTCGGCCCGTCAGGCGCGGGGAAGACGACGTTATGCAGCCTGCTGCCCCGATTCTATGAAGTAGAGAGCGGGGCTATCCGTATCGATGGCGTGAATATACGCGAGGTCACGCAGGAATCGCTTCGCAGCCAGCTTGGTATTGTGCAGCAGGATGTGTTCTTGTTCGCGGGAACGATCCGCGAGAACATCTTGTACGGCAAGCTGGAAGCTAGCGAGGAGGAAGTATGGGAAGCCGCAAGACGAGCCCGTCTAGATGAATTTATCCGTTCGCAGGAGCTTGGAATGGATACGGTTATTGGCGAGCGGGGCGTGAAGCTGTCCGGCGGTCAAAAGCAACGTATGGCCATTGCGCGCATGTTCTTAAAAAATCCGCCTATCCTCATTCTTGACGAAGCTACATCGGCGCTGGACACGGAGACCGAATTAGCTATTCAGCAATCGCTGGCCGAGCTGTCGAAGGGACGGACGACGCTGGTCATTGCCCATCGTCTGGCGACCATTAAGGATGCCGATCGCATCGTGGTGGTAACCGAACAAGGGATTGAAGAGCAGGGCCATCATAATGAGCTGGTGGGGGCCGGCGGACCATACACCCGTTTATATGAAGCGCAGTACGGTATGTAACGGCATAAAAAGGTGGGACATATGAAGCAAGCACTAAAAACAACGAACCTTAATCGACATGAGCCGATCAAAAGCCGTCCGTGGGCGGCGACGTTCATCCTTACCGGCGGGCTAATCGTCCTGCTGTTATCCATGGGGATATCGATCTCGTTCGGTGCGGCCAAGATCCCCTTTCTCGTGGTGTGGGAAGGTATATTTCAATTTAATCCCGATATTAACCAGCATCAAATTATTCAGGAGATGCGATTGCCAAGGGTGCTCGGCGGCGCGATGGTGGGAGCGGGCTTGGCCGTGGCGGGAGCGATCATGCAAGGGATGACCCGCAATCCGTTGGCGGATACGGGCCTGCTTGGCATTAATGCAGGGGCGGGATTGGTTCTAACGCTTTGTTTCGCCTTTCTGCCCGGTCTGTCCTATAGCCAACTAATTACCTTTTCGTTCATGGGAGCAGCCGTCAGTGTAGTTTTAGTATACGGAATCGGTTCGCTGGCTAGAGGAGGCATATCGCCTCTTCGATTGGTGTTGGCCGGCTCGGCGCTCAGCGCGCTGATGAGTGCGCTCAGTGAAGGTATTTCGCTGTATTTTCAGATTGGTCAGGATATCGCTTACTGGTATGCGGGCGGGTTGTCCGGGACGACGCTGGTTCAGTTAAAAGCGATGCTTCCGTGGTTCGTTGCGGCTATTGCAGGGGCTATTTTTCTGTCCCGTTCGATCACGATGCTGAGTCTGGGCGATGATGTCGCTCGCGGGCTCGGACAACGGACGCAGCTCCTCAAGCTGGCCGGCGCGGGTATTGTTCTCGTGCTCGCCGGCTCGTGCGTATCGCTTGTTGGCGCCGTCGGCTTTGTTGGACTCATGATTCCTCATTTGACCAGAAAGCTGGTCGGCGTCGATTATCGCTGGATTATTCCTTGCTCGGCTGTGCTCGGCAGCATGCTCATCGTGTTGGCCGACTTGTCGGCCAGGATGATAAACCCTCCTCATGAAACGCCGGTAGGAGCGCTCATCGCTCTTATTGGAGTCCCCTTCTTTCTGTATCTGGCACGCAAGGAAAGGAGAGAGCTGTAGATGGACAACCTTTCAATTTCATCGTTTACAAGACGGAAAAGAAACCGTTATATGCTGGTGATGACGGTGCTTGCCGCTCTCGTTGCCATTGTCTTTATTATGAGTATGAACACGGGTTATATTCGGCTTTCTCCTATAGAGATGCTGCGTACGTTGCTTGGTCAAGGAACCGATCGGCAAAATTTAATTCTCTTCGAGTTCCGACTGCCGCGCATGGTGATCTCGATTCTAATCGGCGCGGGGTTGGCCGTATCGGGCTGCGTTATGCAGGGATTGTCCCGCAATGCTTTGGCGGACCCCGGCATTCTTGGCATTAACGCCGGCGCAGGCATAATGGTTATGCTGTTTATTTCATTTTATCCGACAACCGTCTCTGCGCCGGTGTTTCTATTGCCGATGCTGGCGTTATTCGGTGCCGGGTTGACCGCCGTACTCATCTATTTGCTGGCGTATAAGCGCCATCAAGGTTTATCTCCGACACGCCTATTGCTTTCGGGTATCGGGGTTGCGGCAGGGATCAGCGCGGCGATGATCGTGCTGACGCTGCGACTAAGTCCGGATAAATATCAATTCGTAGCGACGTGGTTGGCGGGCAGTATTTGGGGAACGAACTGGAAATTTGTCCTCTCGTTGCTGCCGTGGATTATCGTGCTGCTGCCATATGTATGGTATAAAGCGCAAGTGTTGAACATTCTTAGTCTGGGAGAACATACGGCAACCGGTCTAGGCGCACGGGTGGCTAAGGAGCAGCTTCTGCTGATCGCCGCCGCAGTGGGTCTGGCTGCTTCATCTGTTGCCGTCAGCGGCGGTATCGGCTTTGTCGGGCTAATCGGACCGCATCTGGCACGGCGTCTGGTTGGGCAAAAGCATCAGACGCTGCTTCCGACTGTAGCAATGACGGGAGCGCTTCTCGTCCTTGCGGCCGATACGATTGGCCGTACGATCGTTCAGCCCTCGGAAATCCCGACGGGGATCGTGGTGGCGATTATTGGCGCACCGTATTTTCTCTACCTGTTGGCCAGATCGAGAGGGTAGGGCAATAATAAACGGAAAGAAGAGGTGCCGCGCGGTTTCGTTGCCGCGAACGCGCTTGCTCCTCCGACGAGCATATCTCAGAAAATAGCGGCAACAATCGGAACCCTTCTCAATAGACCTTCTTCAACAGCTCGAATACTTCTTCCAAGGTAAGGCCGAACGATTTGTAGTAGGAAGTGTCGCTAACCATTTGCCGCAAGAGCAATTCGTTACGCTTTTGCAGGATGTCAGCGGATGAAAGCTCGGCTACGAAACAGCCTTTACCGGTTACCGTGTCGATTAGCCCGCCTCGTTCGAGCTCTTCCCAAGCTTTTTTGACGGTGATGATACTAATGCCGAGTTCTTTGGCCGCTTTCCTTATCGGGGGCAAACAATACCCTTGCTCCAGCTCGCCCTTAAGAATTTGAGCGCCGATTTGTTCGAAAAGCTGCTGATAGATCGGTTTCTCGGATGTATTTGAAATCGCTATGTTCATTGTGTTTCCACTTTCTTAAATCGTGTAATGGCAATATGATAAGCCACAAGGTTGAATACTGCAAATAGGACAATTCCTCCGATCAGAATAGAGAGTTGAATGGCCGTATTATCGGCGCCGGCGCCTTTAAACAGGTCAAACACGGCGGCATTGTTAATGCCCAGCCATTCCGCGCCTCCGGCGAACAGTACGGCGCCTATAATCGCTGCAGTCGTGGGGGCGCCGTATTTATAGGCCGTCTTGTAAAACATCGAGATAAAGATAAGGTTAAAGATAGCCAGCATAACAAAGCATAGACCCCAGAAACCTATGGTGGGTTTAAAGAAGAAATAGATCAAATTCGGATATAAGCGGGTGCTCATCATACCGTAGAAGACCGCAGCAATAACATGCAGCAATTCCAGAATGACAATAACGGCCACCTTGGCTTTGACAATATCTTTTCGGGTTACAGGCATCATCATGGAGAACATCAAGTCGTTCTGCGTTTTATATCCTGCAAACATATTCGGTATCGTAATGCTGCAAAAATACAGGAACACGACGAAATACAACCAGCCGGGAACGAGCATTAAGGCGCCTGTCACAAAGGGCAAGACATAAAATATCGGGTTAACGCCTAGCTTGAGCTCTTTTATCAACAAGTTATACATCGGTATCCCCCTTTCTGGAGAAATAAATCATAATTTCCTCTAGATTCGGCAGGGTCGACTTGATTCCGGCGGATGGATCGAAATCGTTGGAATGAATCAATCCCGTAAAGCCAAATGAATTTATTTTATAGGAGATTAATTGGTCCTTTACCCTGTCGAGCTGACTTTCCTCACCGTGCAACAGGCGATAGGCGTCAATAAATTGTTCCTTCTCGGAGCTATTGATAATCTGTCCGTTATCGATATAGGTAATATAATCGGCGCATTTCTCTAGATCGGATGTAATATGCGTGGAGAACAGAATGCTGATCTCGCCCTCTTCTACCAACTCCTGAAAAACTTCCAGCAGATTGTCTCTCGCCACCGGATCAAGCCCGCTTGTCGGTTCGTCCAGAATAAGAAGCTTTGCGCCATGCGATAAAGCCAACGCCAGATTATATTTCACTCTCATTCCGGTTGACAGCTCGACGATTTTTTTGTTTTCATCCAAATGAAAAGCCTTAAGATACCGGTAATAGGTGTCTTCATCCCAATGGCTATAAAATTTCTTAATGACATTCGTGACTTTCTTGATTTTGCTTCGCGTGTAATAATCGATGCCGCCAAATGCGTAGCCAATTTCCTGTTTCAGCTCCATCTCGTGCTCGTTAAAGCTTTTGCCCAAAATATGAATCTCGCCGCTATCTCTATGGGTCAGATTCAGAATCGATTGGATGGTGGTTGTTTTTCCTGCGCCGTTGGCACCGATAAACCCCATAATGTAGCCCTTCTCCAATTGAAAAGAAATATCTTTTAGATGGAAATGCTCATACTTTTTATTGAGATTTCGAATATCCAAGGCTAACATCCAGCCACTCCTTTTTCAATTGTGTCTATTGTACATGCACAATATATCATCCGGCGAATAGCGATGTCAATTGCGGGAATCGGCTTCCAGCCGCGTTATCATGTTAAACTATGAGGTGCGCAGCCGAGTTGAGCGCTGGAATATTCGATACAATCTTCTCTTTCGGAGGTATGCCATGATATACGTAGAAACATCGAGATTGCGATTACGCGACTGGGAAGAGGCCGATCTGGAGCCGTTGTGTCGACTGAACGCAGATGAGCAGGTAATGAATTATTTTCCTAAACCATTATCCACCGAAGAGACGAATACGTTGTACCGATCGATTATTTCCGAATTTCAGGAATGCGGGTTTGGGCTATATGCCGTCGAAGTAAAGGAAAATCAAGCGTTTATCGGATTTATCGGATTTCGCAGGGCAACCTTTGCGGCAGACTTTACGCCGTGCATTGAAATCGGATGGCGGCTGAAGAAAGAGGCGTGGGGGCAAGGATACGCAACGGAGGGGGCGGCGGCCTGCTTGGAATACGGGTTTAACGAATTGGGCTTTCACGATGTGTATAGCTTTACAGCCGACATTAATCGTCCTTCGAAGAATGTTATGGTCAAAATCGGGATGCAGTTTGTTACAAGGTTTCGTCACCCGAAAGTGGAGCCGGATAGTCCCTTAAGTGAACATGTTCTATTCCATATACAACAACCATAATTCCATACTTAGGCGTTCGAGTTTATTGAACAAAGCCGGCAACGTCGCGCGCCGAGAGGCGAGGACATTGCCGGCTTCGTCGTTGAAACGGGCTACAAATCGAGTCCGATCATGGATTGCGCCAGCACCGGCGTGTCCGTAATCAGGCCGTCGATCTTGAACTTCAGCATTTCCTTCAGATTATGCCGCCCGTTCACGGTCCACACCCATACCTCGCGTCCGGAGGCATGCGCCCGATCCACGAGCTGCTTCGTGACCATGACTTGCTCGATGGTATAGAAGTCTACGTCCAGCGAGGACAAATTGCCGACGGCGAAATACATGATTTGACCGATTCGGATATCGGGAGACAGCTTGCGAATTTGACGCAGCATGCTGCTGTCGAACGACTGGATGTACACGTCTTCTTCCATCTCGTAGGCGTGAATCAGACGAATGACTTCCCGCACGAGCGGCTCGCTCGGTCCATACGGCTTCAAATCGAGCAGCAGCTTGCTTCGTCCTTTAGCCTCGACTAACGCCTCCTCAAGCGTAGCGACGGGGATCGGCGCGCCGTCCGCGTCACGACCGATCGCGAGCTTGCTTGCTTGTGCGTACGTCAGGTCGGACACCCGACGGTTCACGCCGGCCATCCGTTTAAGCGTAGCGTCGTGATTGAGTACGGCCACGCCGTCTTTAGTCAACTGAATATCGATTTCCACGGATTGAATGCCTTTGTCGATCGAGCTTAGAATAGCCGGCAGCGAGTTTTCGGGCGCGTTCTCTACGTCGCCCCGGTGTGCCGAAATAAGCACGCTCCATTTGGCGTAGACCAGATGGCCGCTTGCCTTTAAGCCGACGAATAGCGCCAGACAGACGTAGACGACGGCGAGCGCGGCGAATACCGTCCGCTTGCGCGCGACCCGGTTGGCCAGCCGGGTCAGCCTGTCCTCCCAACGACCCAAGAAGCTGCGGTATAGCTTCAGGTGATCCAGCGCCGTCCGTTCCTTTTCCCTTTTAAATAGATAGAACAAGCGCGTCAGCACGATAATGTTGAGCGGCATGATCGTCAGCGTCAGCATGTAGGTCAGAATCGTGGAAAGCGTCAAGGAATAATGCTCGGTGAACGCCTTCAGCACATTATGATTAAGCCAGTAGGGGAGGAACGACACCGACGATAGCGCCGCAAAGCCGGTGCCAATGACGAGCGCGTTAACCAGAAACAGCGAGACGAGCACCTTGGAGCGTTTGCCGCGCGTCAGGTCGTGACTGTTCCGGATTGCGGCGCCGATCGTTTTGCCTTCCAGGACGATGTAATGAAGCACGAAAATCCACCTCAGCACCAAGTAGATCGCCGCGGCCAATATAAGCATGTAGACGATGGACATGACGAGCGATGGATGCATGACGTTGCGCTCCAGAAAGATCGGCACGTTGAACAGCGCATAGAACGATTCCGACATCGGCGAGTCGACGAACGGAATCAACACGAGCAACAGGACCAGCAACTGCACGGCGCCGAACCCAAGCAGACGGGGGGCCTGACAAAGAGCGGTCAGCAGCGCGTCCACGATTGCGATTCTATTGCCGAAATATCGTTGCTGTACGAGGATGATGAGCACGCACAGCTCGATAAACACCGCGAAGGATGCGACCATCCCGATTGCGGTTAGACCGAGCATGCCTCGCCAGTTCAAGCCGAGCTGAACAATATCGTCGTTCATGAGCGAGCCGGAACCGATGACCGTCAGAATACGGTTGAAGATGAGCGTAATGATCGGGATAATAATGACGCTGGTAAGCAACATAAATAAATATTCGAAGAGAAGCAACTGCGGATACGCGGCACGGAAGTCGCGGATGCTTCGACTGAGCAGCTTAAGCATGGGTTCATCCTTTCATCGAGTCGAACTCGGGTGCAAGCGTTCGATAGCTGTAATATTAAAAATACAGCATCACCCGTAATAATACTAGATGAGAGGGAGCTTGTGGAGCCCCAATAAGGAGAACCCGATCGCGAAGGTAGAAGCGAGGGGATTACTAGACAACGCAAAGCTATTGTACCGTTCGGCCCGCCGGTGTCGGCGGGCCGTTATCCATTGCTGGTCGTTCGAAAGCGGAATCCGCTGCTATGCGTCGCGGCTTGGACCGGTCAGCGAGATGGCGAACAGATGAAGATTGGGGCAATACGGGAGCTGCACACCGACGGTCTCCGCGTCCCGGTCGAGCGTATATTGCATCGCAAACAAGTAGCAGACATACGGGAGCGGCTCGAAGCCATTGTCCCTGTATTCCCCGAATGCTCCTTCCCAAGCGATTCGTTCGCCATAGTTGGGCGATTTCACCCAATCCGTTATTTCGAGCGGAATGTCCTTCGCTTGTCCGTCCCGATATACGACGCTCATCGTTTCGGACGCGTCGCCCCATTCGCTGAATGCCAGAAGGTTAAGGCGCCGATAAATGCCCGGCTCAATCGCAATGAACTGCTTTCTACAGGATAGATTGTCATACGAATCCGGCCGGAGCGGCGGCAGAAGAAACGCCATTCCCTCGCAGCGAAGCTCGCTGCCCGAAGGGAAGCCGTCGGCGAGCATGGCTTGTCCGCTGCCCGTCAGATTGGCCTCCGCGCGGTCTTCCGGCTTGCGTATGCCGTGGTTGTTATAGTGGTCGACCAGCGGTATGAATACGGTTCGCGGCCACTCTTCGTTTCCTGAACCGAAGGCTGGGGAAGCCGGAGACGCCGGAGACGGTGGTACAGTGGAACGCATGTCGGGCATATTTTGAAAGATGACGATCGCTTCGTACAGCTCATGCTCCATATCCGCGATTTGATGAATTCGTTTCTGCAAAGCTTCGCGCAACGGAACGTTCTCGGGCTCGTTATAGCGCTTGATTAGCATAGCGCCAACCATCCCCCACTGCGTACCTATAGCATCCATTAGTTTATGCGGGGCGCCGGCCGCGGACGCCGTGGAGGCGTCGGCCGCTTCCCGAACCATCGCTCCGTTCTGCTTGTACAGGCGGCTGATTGTATACATGCGGCCGACAAGGGCCGCTTGATCCGGCTTAGGTCCAAGCTCCGCGGCGATATCGAGCTCGTCGATATCCTGCGCGAATTGCCGAATCTGCTCCGGCAGCGATAAGCCCGTCGAACGGCCGGAGCGTTGGGAGAAAAGCGCCGTCATCAGCTTCTCGCGCAAATCGGGCTGCTCCTCTCCGACGACCCGAACGATCCCCCATGAACGGTAGCCGGATTGCAAGGCCTCGACGCTCAAGTCCACGTTGTATTGATTATAGAAGCTGTCGGTACACCGGAACGTCCGCATCCGTTCATCATAGCCGGTCACCAGAAACAGGTGGGTGTCGTCTCCCGGCTTCCCGTAATTCGGGTCCCAGTACAGCTTCTCCGATAACATCTCGACCGATACGGCCGCTCCTTCGCTCAGCTTCTCCAGAATCGCTTCCACAGCCTCCGATACGGAATGATCGCGATACTCGCAATACTCCAAGCCGTGGTACTTGCGCAGGTTGTCGAGCGATCTCTCCGCCCCGCAGCTTATCCGTCCGGCCAAGCCGGCCGACTCCTCGCGCTTGTATTCCAGCAGCATGTCCTGAATAAACATAAACGCGAAGCCGCGTTGCCAATGAGAAGCCATCGTAGCGATTAAGCATTCCAGGCAGTCGAGACCGCCCTTCGGAATCGGCTTCACGTCCAGTTGCATGTCCTTTTCTCCCCTTCCTTGGGATGACTGTCTCCAGGAGCGTTATCCGCTCTTGGCGGTTGCTTGCTCGCTTCCGATCAGGAAGCCGTAATTGGTCATGCCGATAACCTTCTCGTTGATCCACAGAAACGCGATAATCCCGGGTCCGACGAGCGTGACGAACGCGACGGAGCCGATTCCGACGGGACCGCCAAGCAAATAGCCGCTTACAATAAACGCAATCTCAATAGACATCTTGGCGGTAAAAAAAGTAGTGCGCCATTTGTGCACCATCGTAATGGCGACCAAATCCATCGTGCGAATGCCGATGCCGCTCATAATGATAAGCGACGAAGCAAAGGCGGCTATGACCAAGCCGATGCCGAGCAGCGCATAAGAGGAAAATACGGGCAACAGGAACGATTCCAGTCGCAGGTAGTTCCACAGATCGATCAGACTGCCGACCAGGAACATCGTAACGAATGGGGTAATCGGCGGTCTTTGACGATTCCATAAGCTCCATACGGCCAGAAAAAACACGGCGATCAAGCCCGATACGATACCGATCGTCAGTCCGGTATGCTTGACGATTCCAAGGACGAGAACGTCCAGCGGGTCCGTACCCATGTCGGAGTCGATAAAGCATTTGGCCCCGAACGAGAACAGGAGGCAGCCCGTCAGATAGACCGGCAATGCCGATTTCATTAATCATCCCCTCTTTCCTGATAAGCTTGCTAAGCAACCGGTTGCATTAACTGGATGCGCTTGCGTATTGGGCAATCGACGAGCGCCAGAGAAGCCGGATTAGAATGAGCAATATTATAGGCGAAGCGATAATCCAGACGAGGAACGCGGAGTCCATCCGGCCAAGTATAAACAGCGGAAAGGCGTTGGATATCGTAAATATAGGCAGGAGGTACAGCCCCGCCAGTTGGACCCATTTCGAGTAGACGATCATCGGGACGTTGTTAACCTCTTGCGCTTGGCCGATAATTTGATTAATAGGCCCCATATCGACAATTTTGAACGACAATAAATTCGGCAGCAGAAATAACGCATAGGTTACGATTGTCGCCAGTGCGACGAACAGAATGAAAGCGCCGAAATCGTATAAGGAGGGAGGCATGTCCAGCCGGTACAGCCCGACTGCGATCATAGCCGCTCCGCCGACGACATTGGGCAGCAGCGTGCCGAAATTGAAATAACGCAAAGTCACCATGAATTGCAGCGAGATCGGCTTCGTAATAAACAAATCAAGCGTTCCTTCGCGGACGTACTGCGTCAGCCTGCTGAAGTTCGGCCAGAAGAAGCTAATGAGTACGCCGGTCATAACGGTATGCATGCCGATGAATATGAGAATGGCATCCGGCGAATAGCCCGATACCGTTGCCCCCGTATTGTAGAATACGAAAGCGTAAATCAGCTTCGATACGAGCCAGGAGCATTCAACCGCAACGCCCATAAAGAAGTTGGTCCGGAATTCCATCTCGGCAATGATGCAGTTTTTAACGAACAGACCGTATACCTTCACATATTTCACAATTTCCTTCAGAAACGGCGACAACTTGCTCATCAGTGCTCTATCCTCCGATTGACACGTACTTTTTGGTCCCCAAGGACCATAGGAAGCGGGATAGGATATACAAGACTCCGATCCAGCAAGCTTGCGCGAGCAGACCTGCGGTGATGCTGTCGTACGACAGCGTCTTGGTCAGCACGGTGATAGGGAAATATATAATATACTTGAACGGCAAATAATTCAGCGCGTTATTAACCAGGGGGCCGAACACCTCGATCGGAAACAATCCCCCGCCCAGCAAGTTGCTTAACACGCCGAAGCCCGCATAAACGCCCCACACCTCGGCCATCCAGAAGGCCGTCATGCTCAGGCAAAAAAAGACGAGAAAATTAAGGAGCAAAGACAGCAGCACCGAGAAGATAAATAACGCGATCCGAGCAGCCTCGAACGTCAAGTGGTAGACGTTCGCGTAGATCGTCAATATCGCCGCTATAACGATAAAAATAAATGCGAGCTGCATGGACTTGGCTCCGCCGAAGCAGAACAAGCGGTAGTTCATGTAACCGATCGGTTTAATGACGAACATATTCAGTCCGCCGTCCTTAATATCGTGCGAGATTTCCCATTCGAACCCGGTGCTGACCAACAGGGCTACAATGCTGGATAGCAGGATGTAGAGCAGCATCTCCTTGTAGCTGTAGCCGAAATATTCGTTGCTCTCGGAGTGGCCGTACAGAGTGGTCCACATGTAATACTGCATCATAATCGGAAAGACGGCGCTGACGAGACCGATAAAAAAACTGGCTCGGTACTCCAGCGTACGCTTGAAGCTGATAAGGAAGGCATGCGTATACTTATCCAAGGCGGTCATGGTTCATCCATCCTTCGATAAAGCTGGGCGATGCCTTCTTCAATCGGATACTCCTCAATCGTAATATCGATGACGGGCAAATGATCCAGCAGTTGTCGGGTGACGGACTTGATGGAATCCGCTTCGATTTCGAGCGTCGCTTCCATTCCGTCATGATTCTTGATGCGACCGAATTGCAGCAGCCGCTCTTGATCGACCGGCTCGTCCATGCGCAGCTTGATGAGCTTATACCGTCCCAACGAGTCGTTGATGCCGGAGAGCGGGCCGTCAAATACGATCGTCCCGTGATTGATGACAATCGTTCTTTTGCATAAATCCTGAATATCCTTCATGTAATGGCTGGTCAGCAGAATCGTCGTCTTGGTGTCTTTATTGTAGGCCGCAAGAAATTCCCGGACGCTCTTCTGCGACACGAGATCCAGCCCGATCGTCGGCTCGTCGAGCAAAATCACCTTAGGCCGGTGAATCAAAGCCGCAATCAGCTCCATCTTCATCCGCTCGCCCAGCGAAAGCCGCCGCAGCTGCACCTTTAACTGCTCTTTGACATCCAGAATGGAGGTCAGCTCTTCCAGCGTTTCGTAATATAGACGGTCGTCGATCTCGTAAATGCACTTGTTCAAATACAGCGACTCGTTGGCCGGCAAATCCCACCAGAGTTGATTTTTTTGCCCCATTACGATCGATATATTTTTTTTGAAGCTCTTTTTGCGTTCCCAGGGCGTATATCCCATGACGCTGGCTTCGCCGCTTGTCGGGTGAAGAATGCCGGACAGCATCTTTAGCGTTGTCGTCTTGCCGGCGCCGTTAGGGCCCAGAAAGCCTACAATCTCTCCCTCCTCGATCTCGAACGAGATGCCCTTGACGGCTTCCTTCACCAGCTTCTCCCGATAAAATAAATTTTTAATCGATTGCTTCAGCCCCACCTCTTTCTTGTAATAGTCAAAGCTTTTGGTTAATTGACGAACGATGATGGACATAACCTGTTGTTGACCCCCCGATTGCATCGTGTAATGTTTGAGCGTTTGTCTAGCGCAGCTTCTTCAATACATAGGATATAAAGCTTGCAGCGGTATCGAATTGTTCCATAGGCGCCTCGTCGGGCTGGAAAACGATAGGGTACTGGCTTTCAAGATCGATGACGATCCGGGTGAACAGAAGGGAGTTCAACCCTCTATCGGCCAGACGGTCCCACAATCCGACCGGCTCCCCGAGCTGCAGCGCCTCCGTAACGGTTGCGATGACGAACGACTGAACGGAAGCCTCCAGCCGGTTATCCGGCGCTTCGGTCTGGCCAAGCTGTCGCAGCCGCTCGCGATCAATCTTGCCGTTGACGGTCAACGGCATATGATCGAGGAGCTTAAAGGCGGAAGGCATCATATACGACGGCAGCTCCCGCGATAAATATTGCTTTAGCTCGTCCAGCCGAAGCCCTTCCCCGGCGATGACGAAAGCCCGGAGCTGCTTATGCTCGCCCTCTCCGACCGTTAATACGGTGCAATCTCGCGTCCCCTCGAAGCTGCGGATTGCTCTCTCGATCTCGCCCGGCTCGATCCGGTGTCCGCGGATTTTGACCTGATGGTCGATCCTCCCGATAATTTCGATGTTCCCGTCCTCCAGCCAGCGGCCGCGGTCGCCTGTCCGGTACAGCTTGCCCTTTCCGAACGGGTTGTCGACGAACTTTTCGGCCGTTCGCGCCTCGTCATGGATATAGCCTCTGGAGACGCTGTCGCCCGCAATACAAATTTCACCGACGGCATGAACCGGCATTGGCCGTAAATCCCGGGACAGGATATAAACCTGATTGTTGGCAATCGGCTTGCCGATTGGCACATTGTCCCGACTGTCTTCGCGATCGACGTAATAGTACGTATTGAACACGGTGCATTCCGTAGGCCCGTATGTGTTTAATATTGTGCCGTCCAGATAAGGATAGGTTCGCAGAAGCGTATCCATGTCGATCGGCTCGGCGCCGAAGTGATAGAGCGGGAGCCGGATCGCCGCAGGCTCCGGACTGTTCTCCAGCAAATACAGAATGTTTTTGACGAGAGAGGACGGCATAAAAATCATTTTGATTTTTTCGTTGCCGATCATGAGCGAGAGCAGATGCCGCGCATCCATGCCTTGCTCCTTGGTCAGCAGAAGCGCCGCAGCGCCGCAGCAGATCGGCCAGAACATTTCCCAGACGGAAGGATCGAACGTTAAATTCGTTCGGTGAACCGATATTTCATCCGGCAGCAGATTGTATTCCATGTTCATGTAGTTAATCAGACCGACGACCTGTCTGTGCTCCACCATAACGCCCTTCGGCTGACCGGTCGAGCCGGACGTATAAATCACGTACGCCAGATGACCGGCATTGTGGAGCGGCTGCAGATTATGATCCTCCAGCCCTTGCAGCGCCGGATCGTTCGCGTCTATGAGAGCTGCCTTGGACGGGGGCTCCCAGGACGGGTCGTCGGTTACGATCAGCTTGGCGCCGCTGTTGGCCAGCATATATTCGATGCGCTCGTCGGGAAATGAACGATCCAGAGGAAGATAGGCGCCTCCGGCTTTGATGACCGCCATGACGGCGACGAACATATCGAACGACCGTTCCGTCGCGATGCCCACGATTTGTTCGGGGCCGACCCCTTGGGCGCGCAGCAAACGCGCAAGCCGGTTCGCTTTTCGGTTAAGGTCGCCATACGTTAGCTGCGTATCCCGGAAAAATACGGCGGTCTTGTCGGGCGTCTGCGCCGCATGCTGTTCGAACCGTTCTTGAATAAGCCGGGCGTCCGTATAGGCGATGTCCGTATCGTTGAACTCGACCAATAATTCCTTCTGCTCCTCCGGAGACAGCCATTCGATTTCCGATACCGTCCCGTTAGGGTAGGCGGCTATCCACTGCAGAACGGCCTCGTAATGACGGGCAAGCCGGCTAACGGCCTTCTCGGCGAATAGCCGTTCATTGTAGCGGAATACGGCTTGGATGCCGTTCGACCGGCTAACCGTTACATGCAAGGGATGTCTCGGAAGCTCGGGCGAATGCTCCTCCACCGCAATAAGGGAATCGAAAGGAGGCTCCGTCTCCGCCGCTCGCGCCAGACCGGCCGCTTCCCGGATATGGCTTCGATGCTCGTTCAGCGTCTGCTCGATATTGCGCACGAGGTCGCCGACGGTTTTCTCCTCGTCGAACGAGACATGGACAGGCAGTTCGCAATCGTCGGAGCCGATACCGAACCAGATGTCGTCATGATCGTTGTATAGATGCAGCAGAATGGCCCAGGCGCAATAGAACAGTCCTGTACCGGAGATGTCTTCCTTAATGGAGATGCCGTGCGTCGCATAATCGGCTTTAACCGACAGCTTGCTTGTAATATTTCGCATCGGCAGCACGGCTTTGGTCTCGAACCGTTCCATATATCGCTTCCAATAAGATTGCGCTGTTTCGTCTGTAATGATCGGCGGACGAGTCATTGCGCACCTCCAAGAGTAATGGTTAGAATGCCCTTATCATACCGCCGTCGACCAGCAGCGCCTGACCGGTGACGTAAGTATTGGCCGACGAACCGAGGAAGACGATATGCTTGGCGAATTCCTGCGGCGTTCCGTATCGGCCCAGCGGAATATTTTCCCTTGATTTCGCTTGAATGCTCTCAAGCGGTACGCCTGCTGCCGTCGCCTTCATCTCGTCCAGATGGAGCGTACGATCCGTGCCGATCCGGCCGGGGCCTACCGTATTCACGAGGATGTTGTCCCGGGCCAGCTCGATCGCCATCGTCTTGGACAGTCCCATAATTCCCGTTCGAAAGGCGTTCGACAGTACAAGGCCCTCGATCGGCTGTTTGATCGAGCTGGAGGCGATATGAACGACTCTTCCGCCGCCGCGGGCCCGGAACAATGGCAGGGCCTGCTTCGTCAGCCGCACTACGCTCATAAAGTTGGCATAAAAAGCGTTCTCCCAGGCTTCTTCCGTCGTCGATTCGAATGTCCCTCCCGGCGGTCCTCCGGCGTTCGTCACAAGCGTATCCAATACGCCGAATCGTTCGGAAACCTCCTTGAACAGCGCTTCCACATCCGTTTTATTCGAGACGTCCGCAACCCGGGTATACACTTTCCCGCGCGCCGATGCTCGAATTTGCTCCGCCGCTTCGGCTAGTTGGTCCGCATTGCGCGAGGCGATCATGACATTGGCGCCTTCGGCCGCGAAGCCTTCGGCTACCGCCTTGCCCAACCCTTTGCTGGCGGCCGTAACCAATACGTAGCGTCCTTCCATTCCCAAATCCACTGGCTCAGTCCCCTATCGTATATAGTTAAAATCCGCCCGTTCTCCTCGTGGAGAAGAACGGGCAGATTTTGTCGTGCCTTACTTTATGTGCCGCTGGATGGACGTAATCGGCGTCACATCGCTAAGACCTTGCGTAACCGAGTAGTCGTCGGTCGGATAGTGAGCTCTATCGAATACTTCGAAGATGCGAGCCGTTACGAAATCGTGATGCTCGATCGCGATGCCGACTTCTTCTTTGAAGCCTTTGGAAATAATGAACCGATAATCGGAGTTCGGCTTGACGGGTACGACCGTCGGCTCCCCAAGCTCCGATCCGTCGTCGGCGATGCGGCGGTAAATAACCGATGTCAGCTTGTCCGTCGGGTTATGCGTTTCGATATGGCAGGCCTTAACGTCGCCGTGATAGGTGAATTTCCGGGTAATCACCTTGTCCTGGCCGCCAAGCTCCAATTGCACGGCCTGCAAGCGCGGCGCCAGCTCAGGGAGCGTAATGAGCGGAATCGGCATGCTGCACGCAGAGCATTGACGCTCGTTCACGAGTCCTACCGGGCGGGCATTGAGACCATAGCGCTCGATAAGAGGCTGTCCGCAAGATACGCAGTACGTATTGACGCTATCCGTGTCGTAACAATTGCCCAGATAGACGTACTTCAAGCCCATGCTCAAGGCAAGCTCGCGTGCCCGCTCCAGACGTTCAATCGGCGTTCTGCTGACATGCGTATATTTGTAATCCGGGTGGAAGCGAACGAGATGGACGGGCGTTTCCTCGGACAAGTTGGTCAGCACCCAATCGGCCAAGCGCTTCGTGCTTTCCTCGTCGTCGTTCGCATCCGTCACGAGCAGCGAGCTGACCTCGACGTGCTTGCCTTGATCGAATACGTATTTGGTTGCGTCAAGGACCGGCGGAAGCCAGCCCTTGCTTATCTTTCGGTACCACTTCTCATCCATCGACTTGATCGATACGCTGAAGATGTCAATGACCTCGCACAGCTCTTTGGCCCCCTCCAAGCTGATGAAGAAAGCCGACTTGTACAAGTTAATCAGGCCATGCTGCTTGGCGATTCGGCCCGTGTCCAGTATAAATTCATGCCATACGACCGGATCGTTGTACGTCCACGATAGAATCGGGATGCCGCGCTCGAGCGCCGTCTCGACAACCTGCTCCGGCGTATAGTACTTGACGTCCTTGTCCTTGACGAATTTGGCTTGGGATGTCGCCCAGTTATGACAATAATCGCAGTTCATCATGCAGCCAAGGTTGCCGAGCGACAAAATTTTGGAGCCGGGGGCATAATGAAAGACGGCTTCCGTCTCTACGGATTCTTCCGTAATTTGCGTCGCTTTGCCGTAGTTCAACGTGACGAGCTTGCCGCCCTCGTTTTTGCGTACGCCGCAAAAGCCGGCTTGTCCTTCGCCCATGACGCAGTTTCTCGGGGACAGATGGCACTGTACGCGTCCGTCATCCAGCTTGCTCCACAGCCTGGCTTCGTGATTGGTTTCACGCCATGTTTGTTGGTCAACGCTCATTATGAATACCCTCCTTGTTATTGTGGATGTACGATTCAATGGCTTCGGTTAGTTGGGCTACACCTCTTGTAATATCGATCTCGGACGGATAGGAGAATGTCAGCCTGCAAGCGTCGTCCGCCTTGCCTTCGGCATCGAACATAGGCGATGCCGCAATGGCGACTCCGTGCCGGAGGGCCGCCTCTTGAATGACTGTGCCGGAGATGCCCTTAGGCAGCCTCAGCCACGCGAAGAAGCCTCCGCCCGGCGCGGTGCACTCGATGCCGGGGATTTGCGCATTCAAAAACGTTTTCGACAGCGCATCACGCTTGATTCTATAGATATCTCTTGCCTTCCCGATGTTTTGATCCAGCAGACCGCTAACGCACCACTCGTAGGAAATAAGCTGCATGAGTTGATTCGAGCAGGTATCTGCTATATGCTTGAAATGAACTGCTTTACGAATAAATTCCTTAGCGCCAACGATCCAGCCGACGCGAATCGAGGGGCATAACGTCTTGGAGAACGTGCCTAGCTGGATCACGCTGTCGCCGTTGCTCAGCTCGAATAAGGTCGGGGGAGGCGGCGCGTCGTACCACAGCTCGTTATAGGGCACGTCCTCGATGACCGGAACGCCGTAACGCTCCGCAAGCTCAAGCAGCGCGATCCGTCGTTCGAGCGTCGCCGTGTACCCGGTCGGATTGTGAAAGGTAGGAATGGTATAAATAAATTTCGGAAGCATCCGCAGCTTCTCCGACTCCCGCAGGCGCTCCTCCAGCACGTTCAGATCGATGCCTTGCTTCTCGATGGGAACGGGGACAATCGTTGCACCCGCAGCTTGAAATACCCATAGCGCGCCATGAAAGCTCGGCTGCTCGACGATAATGCGGTCGCCGGGATCGATCAGCAGCTTGGCGACCAGATCGATGCCTTGCTGGGCCCCGTGCGTAAGCAGGATATGGTCTGCATTAATCGCTGTGCTGCCGGAGACGCGGCGGCTTATCCAATCGCGCAAAGGCTCATGTCCGGCCGGGTTGTTGTATTGGAGAGCGTCTGCCCCGCGCGATTGCAGTACGGCGCTTGTCGCCTTCAGCCAATCGTCCGCCGGGAACAGCTCCGGCTCCGGAAACCCGCCGGCCATCTGAATAATCGATGACGAGCTGCCCGACACGAGATTGCGGTGATCGTGCCTCGTTCGTTCGGCCATCACGGAAGACCAGTCCATATGTCGGCTCACGCTCCCTTGTGGTTCTCGGATTTTTCCCGCAGCGCTTCCACTTCTTGCGCATAGTCTTCTCGCGCCGGAGTGAAGAAATCAAGGGCGATCGAGCGTTCAAGCGCAAATACTTGATGCTCGACGCCGCCTGCCACTGCAAAGCTGTCGCCAGCCTCCAGGTAAAACTCCTGACCGCCGCATATCACGCGGAGCTTGCCCTCCAGCAGATAACCGATTTGCTCATGCGGATGGCTATGCATCGGAAATACGGATCCTTCCTCCATAACATGTTCCACTAACATAATCAATTCGTTCGTGGCCAGAACGCGTCGTTCGAGTCCTTCGAATGGAAGCGTATACGGCACTTTGTCGCGGCTTACAATCATGTCACTTACCTTCCCTTCCAACATATTTTTTTTCTACTTTTTCTGTTTTTTATTTTTTTAAATGGCGCTCACCCCTTATTAGAGTATCGTAGAGTCGTCTATGGATTGCCGCAGATGGCGTATAGGTATGATTTCAATAATTGCGAGATAGGTGCGGGAGTGCGAGATGTCGGGAAAATGAAGCAGGTGGGGGAATATGGAGTATGTTAAACAGAATTCTATACGAACAAGCGGCCGGAAGCAACGAAAATTTATACTAAATTTTACACATAGGACTAATCGTTGCTCATATGTAAACATTTACTACTAAAGTCTGCTAGGCTCAGTCCTAGCCAACAACAAAAGCCGACATTTTCGAACTAAGGCTATAGGAGGAGGCTGCCGATATTAGCCGGTTATCTGAATGGAACGATGCGTATGCGATTTTTAGGGGTAGGGCCAGCGCGCGTTTTTATGCAACTAAGGGGAGAGAAGTTTCTTGCCGAATTCCAGTATCCTTGATTAAGGCGGGGTTAATATGAGGTCTATACGATATATAATCTCTATCTGTTTACTTGTTTTTACAATAGGCTGCGGGAATGAAAGTTCGTTACGCTTACAGTATATGGATATTGGGGAGACGGATCATACCGTTTCGAAATGGGTGGAAAGCAAATACTTAAGAAATGGAGTGTATTTAGGAAGAGATACGAAAGGACAATTATATGTTTACATCAACTATAGGAATGAAGAGGGCCATAGTAAATTCAGTGTATCCTCTGTCGGGATGGAGATTAAGAATAAGAAATTAATTATAGAAGCTATTCCGTTAGTCTCCGATCATTCCTTCGAGAAAATATTTGCGGTAGGAAACGTGAAGTTCAATAAGGTTGAATTGAACCGGCAAGAGTTGAATGCGGATCAAATTGAAGAAATCCGCTAGCAAGGCGCGAATCGATTATCGCAAAGGGCTTCTGTCCCAAGAAGAGAACGTTAGACTGCCTAAGGATGCAGTAGAGCTTCGGAAAGGCGAGATCGATGGACCTTATAGGAATGGAATAAAGAATAGCCTACCCTCTCCAATCCTCCGGGATTATTGCGCAGGGGATTTTTGTCATACGGCGAGACTCGGACCAAGGGAGCAAGCGAATCGGATCAGGGGAAGAAGGATGCGCCGACCAATTCGTCTATGAAGGACATACGTATCAAGCGAAATGGTGGACCAAAGACGAAACGCCGGGCAAAGCCGGAGTATGGATGTTAGTGAAATAACATTTTGAATGCGAATTTAGGGCCGTGACAGGTTCAGAGCAAGCGACCTGTTGCGGCCTTTTTGTCGCGAATGCATTATTTTCGGGTCAATCGCTTCATCATCGAGCCGATGAGACGATCAGTGACGGCGGTCGGGGCGTGCTTGATGACGAATAGCAGCGCACGGTTGCCGAAGCCGGGCACATAGCGGTGCTTCGGCCTGGCGTCCGTCGCGCTTTTGTAGATGATCCGGGCGACGTCCTCGGCGGTCAAGAATTCGCTTAGCTTGATGGAAGCGAATTGCTCGACAAGATGGCGATAAGGAGAGTCGGTGGGCGTCGAGGCGAGCATATTGTCGTTCGTCACCTGCTGCCATTCGGTCGCGGTGCCGCCCGGTTCGATAATGATTGGATGAATGCCCAAAGATTTGACCTCCAGACGCAGCGAGTCGGTATAAGCCTCCAAAGCGTGCTTGGAGGCGGCATACCAGGCCCCGAGCGGCAAGTACATCCGACCTCCCGTGGACGAGATGTTAATGATGCGGCCCGACCGCTGCTGCCGCATGGTCGGAAGAACGAGCCGTGTAAGATCGGCGGCTCCGAACAGATTCACGTCGAGCTGTCGTCTCGCCTCGTCCAGCGTCACATCCTCTACCGCGCCGAACGCACCGTAGCCGGCATTGTTGACCAGAACATCGATGCGGCCTTGCTCCTTCAGTATCCGCTCCACTGCGGCTGCGTTCGATGCATGATCGGTCACATCCAGCTTCATGATGTGAATGCCCAGCTTCTCTAAATCGGCCATTTTGTCCATTCGCCTTGCCCCGGTATAAACCTCATAGCCATTTTGCTTGAAAATAACGGCTGCCGCTTTGCCCATACCCGCGGACCCGCCTGTAATGAACGCGACTTTCGATTGACTCATCATTGATCGACTCCTTAATGTCAAATTCATTAGTGAATGTTCATTCATTTAAGTGGATGAATTGATTATAAGTGAACGATCACTCATTTTCAATACTTTTTTTCATGAATCGATTCGCTGGGGTTGAATTCCTTGCCGAATGCTTGTATTTAAATTAACGATCGCTTATTATTTCTTCATGAGACCAAGGGACGATAAAAAAGTAGAGGCCATCGTTCAAGCGACCATCTCGCTGGTGAACGAGATCGGCTTTGCCGAAGCCTCGGTATCGAAGATCGCCAAGAAGGCGAACGTATCCGTCGCAACGATCTATATTTATTTCGAGAATAAAGAAGATTTGATCGGACAAATCTATGTCAACGGCAAGAAGCTGATGGGACAGCGGGTATATGAGGAAATGAACGACTCGGCCCCTCTTCGGGAGCAGTTCGAGTTTTTTTTGCGCAATTTCGTCGCGTTCATTCAGGAGAACAGGGAGTACTATCTATTCCTGGAGCAAGTATCGAATTCGCCCGTGCTGCGCAATTGGTGCGTGGAAGAGACGGAAGCGTTCAATGCTCCGATGTATCGATGGTACGAAGCGGCAAGGCGGGAAGGCATCGTCACTTGCGAGGACATGATGATGCTGACGGTATATTGCGTGCTTCCCGTCGCGCAGCTTGCGAAAGAGCAGATCAAGGGCAATTTCGATTTCAACGAAGCGAAGCTGAGCGCGGCCATCCGAATGGGCTGGAATGCGATTACGAAGTAGCGGTATAGCGCCATTATAGGAGTGAGACAGTGGATTTTGTATTTGATTTGGACGGCACGATTTGCTTCAAAGGCAAGCCATTAACGGATAAAATTGTAAGCGGCTTAGAGCGTCTTCGACTAGAGGGTCACCATGTTATTTTTGCATCGGCAAGACCGATTCGCGACATGCTTCCCGTCTTGCCGCGACATATGCACAACTACACGATGATTGGAGGCAACGGCTCTCTTATTTCCCAGAACGGGGAGCTGAAGCATTCCACGGCATTCTCGGAGCGGCAGACCGCCGCTATCCAAGCGCTGCTGCTGGAGCACGCCGCCACTTATTTAATTGACGGCCAGTGGGACTACTCCTACACGGGGGCAGACGATCACCCGATTCTGAACAATCTGGACCCGGCGAGGCTGGCCAATAAGATTCCGCTCGATGACCACCCGTTCATCGTGAAAGTGCTAATCTTATCGGCAATAGACCTCGAGAAATTGGCGGAGAAGTTGAGCGCGCTGGATGTCGTCATTCATCGGCACGCCAATGAAAATATGCTCGACATTAGTCCTAAAGACATTCATAAGTGGAAAGCTCTGCGTACATTAAGCGTACCGGAGGGGGCCTATATCGCATTCGGGAACGATGCGAACGATATTACGATGTTCGCTAATGCAGCGCATTCCGTCATGATCGGGCATCACGATGAATTGGCGAAATATGCTGCGGAATGCATTCCGCTTGATGAAAGCGTGGAGGATCGCATCGTTGCAAAGCTGGAGCAGCTATCGAAGGAACGATAGATGGGCAGGCACAACGAGCTGAATAAGGACCGCAAGATCGTGCCCCGGCGGGCGGGCAATCTTGCGGTCCTTATTGGCGTCCGTTACTACTCGTCCGTCAACTGATCCGCGCAGCGAATATCCGAGTCGTAAGCCCGTCCCGACCGGATGCATGCGTTTCGAACCAATCGGCTATGACTGGCGTCAAGCGACGAGCTTTAAAGCCCGGAGCCTTCGAGGAACGCCGTCATATTAAACAGAAACAGCACGTAAGCGGGAACCGTATGGTTAGAGAGCGAAATAGGAGCCTGCGGCAGGCTCCTATTTCATATCGAACATGGGAAGCAGGGCGAAGGAGGGCCGATCCTTTCCGAAATTCCGTGCCAAGGAACCGCCGCAACGGCAAGAACCCCGCGGCCTTTGAAGGGCTGGGGGTTCTTGACACGCCCCGCAGATCTCCCTTGCGAGGGATGTCTGCGGGACCGATTCCCGTTAACGGGAGGAGGCTTTGCCCGGCCGAACCGTTTTTACCTCGTACATGTTCACAACCGTACTGATGACGTACTCCGGCGGCTTCCGGTCTTTATTCTCCCGGTGCCCTTGAATGTGCTCGGGGCTTTTCTCCCATGCTTTCCACGCTTCCTCCGATTCCCATCGGATCATCGCGACAACCTCTTCGTGCTCCTTCGAACGTTTGTTAACCATGACGCTGACGTCCACGAGTCCTTCCCGTTCGTCGAGAATGCCCGGCTGGCTGAACCGTTCGATGACTTTGTCGGCATTGCCTTTCTCCACCGTAATCGTTCTCAGTTGAATGAACATGCGGGGTTCCTCCTTCATCGTATCGGTTATTGTACGGCTTGAGCGGCTTCCTGCACCATTGCAAGCTCGGATTGCAGACCGCCGCCCGACAGGTACCAGTAGTCCGGGTTCAGGTAAATGATTTTGCCGTTCTTGTAGGCGTTCGTTTTCTTCACGAGCTCGTTCTCAATCACTTGCTGAGCCGGCTTCGCGCCGTCTCCCCCCGCAACGAGGTCGCGGTCGACAACGAACAGAATATCCGGGTTTTTCTCTGCGATATATTCGTTCGAGATGCTTTGTCCGTGCGTGGACGCCTCGATCTTGTCGTCGGCAGGTACGAAGCCATAGCTATCGTGGATGACGCCGAACCGCGAGCCGGGACCGTATGCGCTAAGCTTGCCGCCAGTCGTCAGCACGATGAGCGCCTTGCCGGCGTTTGCCGCTTTCGCTTTCAGATCGGCCTTCGCCGATTCGATCTCCGCCAGCAGCGCGTCGGTCTCGGATTGCTTCGAGAAGAGTTGCGCATACCACTGCGTATGCTCGTTGAACGACTCGGAATATTTGGCGAAATCAAGCGATACTTGAATCGTTGGCGCGATTTTGTTCAGTTCGGCGTAGGCTTCGCCCGTACGGCCGCCGATGAAGATGACGTCAGGCTTAAGGGCGCTGATTTTCTCGAAATCGGGCTCGAACAGCGTGCCCGCGTCGGCATACTTGTCATCCTTGAACTTCGACAGATACGCCGGCAGGGACCCTTGCGGCACAGCGGCGATTTCAACGCCCAGCTTGTCCAGCGTATCGAGCGCGCCGTAATCGAATACGACCACCTTTTGCGGGTTCGTTTGCACCGTCGCGGTGCCGAGCGCATGCTGAATCGTCACTTCGGCCGGCACGGCCGCTTCCGTAGTCGTCTCGGCGCCGGACGTTTCCGTAGCGGCCGAAGTCGAAGTCGTAGTGGAGGAAGAGTTGGACGATTCCTCCTTGCTGCTGCCGCAAGCGGACAGCATCGTCAGGGCAAGCATCGAGACGAGAGCGAGAGTACTTATTTTCTTGAACATGTAAGACCACTCCTATGATTGTTTTGTAATAGCTTGCGCATCAAATGTGGGCTGTCGGCCGATTTAACGGAAGTACACACATACCTTGCGGCCGTCTATATTGTGAACCGGTATGTCGATATCGTAAATTTCGCGCAGCACGCGGGACTCGATCATCTCGTCCGCGTCGCCATGCCGAACGACCCGGCCGCCCTTGAGCGCGACGATCGTATCGGAATAGGCCGCAGCGAAGTTGATGTCGTGGAGGACGAGCACGATCGTCTTCCCAAGCTCGTCGGTCAGCCGGCGCAGCACCTTCATCATCTGCACCGAGTGCTTCAGGTCGAGGTTGTTCAGCGGCTCGTCGAGCAGGATGTACTCGGTATCCTGAGCGAGCACCATCGAGATAAAAGCCCGCTGCCGCTGTCCCCCGCTCAGCCGCTCGATGTACTGTCCGCGTATTTCTTCCAGCTCCATATAGCGGATCGCTTCGTCGACGTAACGGCGATCGTTCGCGCTCAGCCTTCCCGCCGTATGCGGGAAACGCCCGAATTCGACAAGCTCCTGAACGGTCAGCTTCACGTTCAACTGGTTCGACTGCTTCAGAATCGAGACGACCCGCGCCAGCTCCCGGCTGTCCGCCCGGCTGACGTCCGCGCCGCCGATGAGCACCTGTCCCTCATCCATCGGAATCAGCCGGCTGATGGCGGATAGAAGCGTACTTTTCCCGGCGCCATTAGGCCCGATGAACGACGTAATCGCTCCTTTCGGTATCGTCAGCGAGATGTTGTGAATGCCGTGCGTGCCGCCGTAACGCTTGGATAGTTGACGGACTTCGATCACGTTCGCTCCTCCTTCAGCAGCAAGTATAGAAAGTAAAGGCCGCCGGCGAAGTTCAAGATGACGCTCAGCGAGGTCGAGAACGTAAACAGCCGCTCGACAACAAGCTGTCCTCCGACAAGCGCGGCAAAGCTAAGCAGCACCGCCGCCGGCAGAACGAAGACAGCGCGGAACGAGCTCATGAGCCGGTAAGCGACGTTCGCAACCAAGAACCCCAGGAACGTAATCGGCCCGACGAGCGACGTGGATACGGCCACAAGCAGCGCGGTGAAGATGAGCAGCCGCTTCGTAATCCGATCGTGGGCTACGCCCAGATTGACCGCATGATCCCGTCCCAGCGCCAAGACGTCGAGGTAGCGCAAGTCCCGGCGGAAGTAGGCAACCGAGCATAGCACGAGAGCCGCCGCCGAGATCAGCACCTGACCGTTCACATTGTTGAAGCTGGCGAACATTTTGTCCTGTACGACGAGGAACTCGTTCGGATCGAGCAGCAGTTGCAGGAACGTCGCGATGCTGGAGAAGAACGAGCCGCAGATGATGCCGACCAGCAGCAGGAAGTAGATGGCGCGTCCATCCTTCCGCAGAAACATCAGCTTGTACAGCAGCGCCGCGAACGGGACCATAATGGCCGCCGAGAGCAGGAAATGCACATTCTTGCTCATCGTGGTCAGCGCGGTCGATCCGAAAACGAACACAATTCCCGTCTGCAGCAGCAAATACAGCGAGTCGAGACCGATCAGGCTCGGCGTCAAAATTTTGTTGTTCGTCAGCGTCTGAAAGACGACGGTCGACAGCGAGATCGCGACGCCGGTCAACAGGATGGCCGCAATCTTCTTCGCTCGGCGCGGGAGAACGTAATCCCAGTTGCCATAGGCATGGATCGTCATGAACACCGCGATCAGGCCGACGGATACGATCGTCAGGACGAGCAGCTTTTGCTTGTCAGTCATGGGCGGCTCGCCTCCTTAACAGCAGGAAGAGGAAGATGGCGCTTCCCAGAACGCCTATCACAAGTCCGATTGGAATTTCGAACGGATAGATGACCAGACGCCCGAGAATATCGCAGGCCAGGACGAAGATCGCTCCGAGCAGCGCGGTATGCGCCAGACTGCTCCGCAGATGGTCGCCTCGGTACAAAGACACGATATTCGGGATAATGAGCCCGAGAAAAGGGAGCGACCCGACCGTCAGCAAAATAACGGCGGAGACAAGCGATACGATGGCAAGTCCGATGCGCATCACTTGACGGTAGTTCAGCCCCAGATTGATCGCGAACGATTCTCCCATTCCGGCGATCGTGAAGCGGTCCGCGAATACATAAGCCAGCGCGATCAGCGGCACGCTGATGTACAGCATCTCGTACCGTCCTTGCAGAACCGTCGAGAAATCGCCGTGCAGCCAGCTCGATACGCTCTGAATCAGGTTATACTTCAAGGCAATGAACGTCGTTGCCGAGCCGACAATGCTGCCGAACATCAGGCCGACCAGCGCAACCAGCACCGGGTCCTGATAACGCAGCCGCTCGATGATCCGCATCATGACCATCGTGCCGGCCATTGCGAACAGGAACGCGACGCCGATCTTGACGATCGGGGAGGCGCCGGGCAAGACGAGCAGCACGAAGAGTACGCCCAGACTCGCGGAGTCGGTCGTACCGGCTGTCGTTGGCGAGACGAACTTGTTCCTTGTTAGCTGCTGCATAATGAGGCCGATGACGCTCATGCCGACGCCTGCAATCAGAATGCTGACGAGACGCGGAATGCGGCTGATTCGCATGACCTCCGCCTGATCTTCCGTCAGCCGGAACAGCTCCCAAGGACGAATATCCGCTACCCCTACGAACAAGGAGATGAAGGATAGAAGGAGCAGCATCGGAAGCATATAACGGATTTTCATGCCAACCTCTTCCTTTGATAGTGATTCTCATTTGCAGTCTTTGCTTATTTTAGCGGCAAAAAAAAGAAACCGGAATGGATTTTCCGATTTCCTCATGGACATTTCTGAAAGTCTTCGCGCTGCGTATACAGATGGTATACGAGCTGGTCGACAAGCGCTTCGTGCATGGTGGCGTTATAATTGAATGTTTCGTCCAGCCGGATGCAGAAGCAATGCTTCGGCGTTCCGTCAGCCTTCAGCCTCCGCCAGTCCTCCTCAAGCTGCTCGCAATCCTGCTCGGTCATCGGATATTCGATGAGCAGGAGAATATGATCGCTGTCCAGCGCGGCGACCTCGTGGAGAGAAGGGAAATCCATAAAGCCGATGTCCGCCGCAATCGGAGGAGACCGGAAGCCCAACTCGTCGTACAGCAGGTGTGCCAGCTTCTTGATCTGCGAGCCGAAGACGCGAAAATTGTTCTCCCGGACGCCTGCAATGAGCAGCGGCATGTCCGCATAACGCTCGCGCAGCAGCGCGCGGGCGTTGGCGCTCTTGCTCTCGAAGTCGGACAGCCATTGCTCCGCCACGCCGCTTAGCCCGAACAGCTCTCCGAATTGGGCGAGCCGCTTCTTCCAGGAATAGGTGTACCACTCGTATTCGTGCACCGGCGCGATGGCCGACAGTTGCAGCCGAAGCTCCTCCGACACGGGTCCGGTCAGAATGACATCCGGACTGGCCTGCCGAATTTCTCTTAAGTAATGCTCCCTTCCCGCCGCGTCTTCTTCCCAATCCCTCTTCAGCGTTATGCAGGGCGTCATCCCGAACGCTTCGAGATCCCCGATGAAGACGCCGCAGAGCACGGCGGCTCGCGTCCGGGCCTTGGCCGCAAATTCCGTCGGCGCAAGACCCATTCGCTTCTTGAACAGCCGGCTGAAATAGTATTCGTCCGAGTAGCCGACGGAATGGGCCGCCTCGGTAACCGATACGCCGGGCTCGGCCAGCAGCCGAAGCGAGGCCTGAAGCCGCGTCTTCGTCAGAAATTGGTGAGGGCTTAGGCCGGTATGCTCGCGGAATGCGCGGTAGAACCGACTTGACCCGGAGCTTCTCGCAATGCTGTCGATTTCGAGCGTCAGATCGAACCGCTCCAGCATGCGCCGCCGGGCGAGCAGCACATACCGGGCCAACTCCGGATCGCTGCCGTTCTTCTTCGGAGCGGCATCCAGATAAGAAGATACCATCGCATAGAGCTGAGACTGCATCCGGCAATAGTCGGTCAGATCGCGGCCGCGACCGGTTAACGGGAGACCGGCGAGCCATTTGCGGATCTGCGGCATGCGGAAGACGAGAGGCCGATTCGGCTTGGTTAGCGACTGAGCGCCTTCGCCCTCCGCCTGGAAGGATACAATGGCGGCTCGCGGGCTAGTGCCGTCGGATAGACGCAACGCGAAGGAGCAGCCGACGGGAACGTAGACCAGCTCGCCGGGATTGAGTTCATATTCCGCAGCCTTGCGGCCTTCTACGGTCATTCGCAGCTTGGCCTGCAGGCAGACGACGAATCGATGCAGCGCATCGGCTTGCTGGCGGAACGCGTCCTCCGGATTCATATCGAATCGATGCATGTTTACGTAATGAAGCGCTAGCTTTCCGGTATGTTCCAGCGACATGTTTCACACCCCGATCTCGTTATACATACGATTTTAATTGATGATAATTATCACGGTCAAACGATCGAAGAATGGAGAAGGCAACTTAGCCGAGGAGATTCCGCTCCTTCACGGCATATTCCATCGCTTGATCGACATCTGCGAAGAAGCGGTCTTCCCCGATGGCGTCCCATAATCCCGTCTTCTTTATCACGGTCATCGCTTGCGGTGAGAGTCCCGCAACAAGGACGGTTCCGCCCGATTTGCGAAAATCTTCAATTAAATGCGCCAACCCGGACTCGCCGGTCAAATCCATATCGGACACGTTGGACATCTGGAGCAGCAGCATCGCGGGTATCTGCTGCCCGTTGTCCATCATCTTATCCGTTATCCCGTTGAGTCGATGCGCCGTACCGAAGAATAGAGGCCCCTCGATCTTGAGCGTACGGATGAGCGGGCAAGAGGGATGGCGGAGCGAAGAGGGAGGAGGCTCCGATACGTCCGATACGTTGAAGGAGCGGCTTGTTCGCCTGACGAATAAGAGGATGGATAAGCCCAAGCCGACTGCAACGGACAGCGTCAGATTCGTCAATACCGTCAGCGCAAAAGTAAGGAGCAGCACAGCCGAATCGCTTGTTCTCGCAGATAGAATATGCATAAACTCGCGGCGTTCGCTCATATTCCACGCCACCAGCATCAGAATGGGCGCCATGCCGGCCAGCGGAATGCCGGAAGCGTAAGGGGCAAGCGCTATTAGGACAAGAAGGACGACTGCGCCATGCACAATGCCGGCGATTGGCGATTGAGCCCCGCTCTTAATATTGGTTGCGGTTCGCGCAATCGCTCCGGTCGCGGGAATCCCTCCGATTAAAGGCGCCGCCATGTTTGCAATGCCTTGCCCGATCAGCTCCCGATTGCTGTTATGGCGAGTACCGGTCATCCTGTCGGCCACAACCGCCGAAAGCAGCGATTCTACGCCGCCCAGCATCGCAATGACGAAGGCGGGATAAAGTAAGGAACGCAGCCGCTCCCAGGTTATTTCGGGGAGATGGAGCCGAGGCAGCGTATGCGGAATGGCGCCGAACGACGATTCGATCGTTGCGACTTGCCCGCGGAAGAATAAGACCGCTATGGCGGTTGACGCGGCAAGGCCGAGCAAGGAGCCGGGAATTTTGGGCAGGAATCGGGTTGCCAGCAGGGCGGCTGTCAATCCGACCGTTGCGGTTATAACGCTATAGCTATTGAGGGTTGTAAGATGCGCCGCAATTTCACTCAGATTGGCGAGCCAGTATTCATGCTGCTGGACGCCGCGAAGCCCCAAGAAGTTCTGAATTTGACCTGTAAAAATGATAACGGCGATGCCGGACGTAAATCCGATCGTGACGGGACGGGGAATAAACCGAATCCATGCGCCAAGCTTGAGCGTCCCCATGAGCACCAGAATAATGCCGGCCATAAACCCGGCAATCAGCAGGTTATCGTACCCGTATTGCAGGACGATAGCGAGCAGAACCGGAATAAAAGCGCCGGTCGGACCGCCGATCTGATAGCGGGAGCCTCCCAGCAGAGAAATTAAGATGCCGGCGACGACGGTGGTGTAGATGCCGTACTCGGGTTTCACCCCGGCTGCAATAGCAAACGCCATTCCTAACGGAATAGCAATAATGCCGACGATCAGCCCGGAAATCACGTCCTTGCGCAGAGCGGATACGCCGTACCCTTCATATCTCCCCGTCCATTTCATCTGCATACCTTCTATTCTTATATATTTGATTATTTGAATATATAAAATATTAGGCTTGAAGCGAAGCGGTGTCAAACCGTAAAATCCGAACTGCTTCCTCGAATGCGCGCATTATAAAAGAAAAAACAAGGCGCGCCTTGATTATGCTCAAGGAAGCCCTTGTTTTCTATTTCTGCTCGTTGCGAATGACTTCGAGCAGCGATATGGCATCGACCAGATGGTTGTCGAAAATTTGTTTGGCAACAGCCAGAAGCTCTTTAATTAGCGGATCTCTTAACGAATAGATAACCGATGTGCCGTCTTTGACGCCGCTGACGACATTCTTGCTTCGCAGAACGGACAACTGCTGAGAGACGGCCGACCCTTCCGAGCCTAGAATGCTCTGCAATTCGTTCACGTTTCGATTGCCTTCGCCGAGCGCTTCAAGGATGCGGATTCTCATCGGATGAGCTAACGCTTTGAAGAAATCGGCTTTAAATTGTTGAATATTGGGGTTCTGATTCATCGTTGTCGGGCTCCTTAACCGCTAACTTGTGAATATATGAATATCATAACATATTTCAATTCATCGTTCAGGCTGCATACGCATCGGGAGACTTGGCGGACAATACCGGCGAGCAGCGGTTCGTCGTTCAAGACTTGACGACGAGGGGGAACCGGATCAGCGCCTCGGTTCCTCGCCCCTTCTCGCTTCGCAACTCTACCGTGCCTTTCATCACCTCGATAATTCGGAAGGTGACCATCAGACCGAGCCCGGTTCCTTTCGCTTTGGTCGAATAGTAAGGCTGTCCCAGCTTGGCGATTTGCTCCGCATCCATCCCTTCCCCGTTATCGGCAATGCGAATGACGACCATGCCGTTCTCTTCATAGGCGCTGATGTCAACCATTCCGTCCTCTTGCGCATGGATCGCCTCGATGCTGTTTTTGACCATGTTCATGAAAGCCTGCTTAAATTTCGAAGGATTGCCAAGCACATAGAGCTTGTCGGCCGATTGCACCTGAAGCACTGTGCCGTGCATGGCGGCGAGCGGGCTCATAATCGTCTCGATAACGGCTACCTCTTGCTGAATATCCAGCTCCACGATGCTCGAATCAAGCTCGGGCTTGGCGAAGGTCAGGAAATCGGTAATAATCATCGATGCCCTGTCCAGCTCGCTGATTGCGATGGAGAAGTGAGACTTGGACGTCTCGTCCGACTTGCCGGATATGAACTGCAGGAAGCCTCTCGTCACTTGCAGCGGATTCCGCACCTCATGGGCGATCGATGCGGCGATCTCGCTAATGAATTGCAGCTTCTCCGTACGCTGTAGCTGGCGGTTGAAGAGCTCCAGCTCTTGCGAGTAGGCGACGAGCTGCTTGTGATCCGCCGAAATTCGCCGGGCCAGCACGACGACAAGCACGACAATAAGCAGCGCCACGCCTATTTTCCACAAGTAGGGTATCGGCTGCGACTCGTTCGTGTAGATCGAATAGAAATCGGCCACAAACATGATGGCCAAGGCGAGCAGCCCCATTGCGAGGATGATACTGTTCTTGTTGCCTCGAATGGATTGCATAATGGAATGGCCGATCACCAGGATGAGGTGGACCAGAAGCACGGGAGCCAGAATGATAAAGGTAAACAGCTTGTAGTAGAAAAAGAACGGCTCGCCGATCAGGTTGTACAGAATTAGAACAAAGAAACAGAAGACGGAATAGCCCGTGAACCATCGTCCGAACTTGCGGAAGAAGGCCATTCTCCCCTCGAAGATGGTGGATACGTACAAGTGAAGTGCAGGAAATACGATAAGCATGGACAGATCGAACAGGAATTGCAGCAGCCTGCCGATCGGCTCGAAGTAAACGTACAGCAGCGTAGAGTCTGTAATAATCATCATGCTTGTCGCGAACGCGGTGATGCCGAGCGTCACCCACGCTTTGCGCCGTTGAACGTTCAGATAGCCCGAGATCAGCAGCATGATGATCGCCAGCAGAGCGATCGAACAGCCGAGCAGCAGACTGGGCAGCTCTCCAATAATGGGCCGCTGGGACAATTGCTCGAAGGGGCCGATGCTCACGGGGCTGTTCAAGCCGGCGCGGTTGACCGATGCGATGCGGATGTACAGATCGGACGGCTCGGATCGGGGAGTCAGCGCCAATAGCAGCATATTCCGGTCGAGGCTGAAATCGCGGGCGGATCGATACAGCAGAGTGTTATCCGTATAAACCGATATATCCGATCCGTACAAACGGCCGATAAGCAGTCCGGGCGTCTTCCAGCCCAATGTGGGCGGAAGAACGATATGCACCCAAGCTCCGTTATAGCCTTGCGGAGGGCTGTTGTTCGGCTTGCGAATGTCGGCTTTCAGCCAAGGATCGATGAAGGAAGGCGACTCGGCGCGCTCGGGCTGCGTCCGGTCGTTAAACCATTGATCGGTCGACCGCATGACGGATAAGAAATAAAGCCCGACACAGGCGCTTATTCCACATCCTAACCATACAATTCTAGATTAAGCGTCTCGCACGGACGCCTAATCCAAAGCCAACGTTACTTTTCAACACCAAGCGAGTGATTAAACGACCTTTGTGGAGCATTTATTCGATTGCGTGCGAGATTTCGAACACAGTAAGCGCTTCTAAGAGACGCTTATTTCGTGCCCAGGCTGTCGAGACTTTCTCGATCGACGGTCTAAGCGCCCTTAACGGCCTAAGCGCCCGTCGAGGGCGCTTATTGTCGTTGTTGGCGGGCTATCGAGACTCCCGCCAGCCGATTGGACTGCCGTTACGGCAGTCCGCCGCTGTTCCCGATCGATCTACACCAATACTTTCGCTGCGATTTGCGACCAAGACTCCAGTCGGGAGTAAACGTGATCCGACAGCAGCTCCTGTGCGGAGATCCACTCGCCTTGCAGTTGATCGACTTCGCGCACCTCGACCGTGCCGTCGGCATCGAGGTCGACAATGACAAGCAGGCCGATATGTACTTTGCCAACCTCGTTATCGTCGTCGTTAATAAAGCCGACGGTCGTGAACGTGCGGGTTCGGGCGGCGATATGAAGCTCCTCCTCCAGCTCGCGCTCAAGGTTGACCCGGAGCACCTCCGAGAACGACTCGGCTCTCTCGATGTCGTTCATATGTCCGCCGGCGCCAATGGAGAGCTTATCGTGGAGACGCGCTTCTCCGCCGCCGCCTAGACGTCGGTACATATAAATCTCGCCGCCGCGGCGAATGACGCAGTACGGAATTGGCTGCTTATACGCCGGATTCTCCTCCGCATCCCCGCGTCGCATCGTCGTGTAATGTTCCGCTATAAGGCGGTCGATTGCCGCTACCGCCGCCGCGTCCCGCTGGACGCCTTGAAACGCAATCGTCTCGTTCCGGAACAGCAGCTCTCGGGGTACGACGATAATGATCTCATCCATTTTTCCCATCCTCATTCTCCTTGCTTTAACTTCCCGCGCGCTGCGTGCATCGCGGTTCCACTCTCATTATGCACCATTACGAGACGTCATTCAGCATTTATATTCGAATGAGCCGCCCCGGCTTATCCGCTCGAAACCCAATTCTCTATGTATATCGGGCTTGTTTTGCAATAGATTAACAATAAGGGCAGCCGCTATTTGTTACACTAGCGACACAACCACTTCCCGATCGGCGACAGAGGCCGGGACGGGGTGATACGGGGTGACGATCATGAAGGACTTTACGTTTAAGGCATGCGCGATCACGAATGAAATCGATTTGAACAAAATCGCCATACATTGCGGCATTCCCAAAAAATTTACATGGGAAGAGCCGCTGACGCTCCGGGGCGACATTCTGCAATCGATTCTGCACAAGACGATAGACCAATCGCAGCAGGTGCTCGTATTCTCCTTCGGCAGCATCGTATTCGTCAATCATACGAATGAGGACGAGGTGCATCTTTTTCTCCGTTTTATCCAGTCGTTCGAGCCGGATATCGATATTTATAACGCGTATCGTTATACCGACGACTACCGTCTGCACAACGACAAGAAGGCAAGTCTCGAATGGACGGACGAGTATGTCGTCGTGTCCGAGAACGAGCCGTTCTATCCGGAGTTGATCTCCACCGTTCTGGCGAAATCGGCGGCCCTGGAGAAGATCGAGGAGCAGTTGGGCAAAATCCACGATAAGCTGGAGCACATGATCGATCGGCTGGAGAAGGGCAATCTGTCCATCGGCAATAAGGAACTGGCTCGCACGACGGCGATCATTATGCGCCACGAGTACAACACGATCTCGTACATTATGATTCTCGACAAGCCCGACATTACGTGGTCGAGCAGCAGCGCGGGCGAATTTTACGATAGAATGGTCGATTTCTTCGAGCTGAACGACCGGTTCAAAATATTAAAAAGCAAGACGGAAGTGCTTTATCGCATCATGGAAGGGTTCTCCACGATCAGCCACTCCATTCGGGGGCTGTTCGTCGAATGGGTCATCGTCATTCTTATCGTCGTGGAGGTCATTCTGACGGTGCTGCAGATTGTCGGATGGCTGCCGTAAGGGCTGGCGGGCAATCGCTCAAGGCGGCAGCGTGCGTAACCCGGTTCCGGCCGCCGCTTTTGGACAGATAGAGCGCCTGATCGGCTTCATGCAGCAAGCCGGCATCGGTATCTTCCGGTCCGATCGTTGCCGCCCCTATGCTAACCGTAATGCGATGCCCGTCCATCGGCGTCGCCTCGATCCGGGCGCGGCAGCTTTCCGCTAACCGCATAATATCGTCGTAATCGGTGTTCGGCGCGATGACGACGAATTCCTCGCCGCCGATCCGGGCGACGACATCGTCCTCTCGCGCCATCGATTTCAACAACTGCGCGAGACGGACAAGAACGGCATCCCCGGCCGGATGGCCGTACGTGTCGTTAATCGATTTGAAATAATCGATATCGACAATCAGCAGCGAGAAGAGACGCCGCTTGTGCCGGTACGATTCGACGCTCGCCAGCAGCCGCTCCTGAAAGAAGCGGCGGTTGCGGAGGCCGGTCAGCGGGTCGGTCGACGCAAGCGCCTCCAATTGCTCGTTCAGCCTCATTAATTCCTGCTGCTTCGTTACATATTCCGCATGCAGCCGCTCAAGCGACTCGTTCGCTTCCTGCGTCGCGCGGTACAGCTCCTCCAGCCGTATCGTCGTCTGAAGCACGTCCTTCTCATGCTCGATCCGCTTGCCGATCTTCACGACGACGCAATCGATGCACAGCTCCCCGTCGCGCTCCTGCCGAACCCCGTTCAGCAGCACCGGCACGTTCTGCCCGCCGCTTGTTCGCAGCGAACAATACATCTCGTCCACTTGCCCGTGCAGTTGAATATGCGGATAGAAGTAAGTATGGAAGAACAGCTTGCTCGTGACGGGCAGAATCGACTCGATATGCTGTCCCGTAAGCGTCTCGCGCTCGCATTCCAGCAGGTTCAGCAGCGTTCGATTCATCGACCGAACGATGCCGGTGTTCGTAATCGAGAAATAGCCGCAAGGGGCAAAGTCCAATTGAACGTCCATTCGTCGCCTAACGCCTTTCTTCGGCCGTTCGTCAACGGACCGCTAAATATTGTTGAATCAAGCTTGCCGTCTCGTCCGGATGACTAAGATGCGGATAATGGCCTTTGGCGTTCATCTGCCGCAGCGTGCTATCCCTCAGATGCGCATGCAGATAGTTGCCGACCTCGATGGGGGCGATACTGTCGTCGGCGCATTGAAGAATGAGCGACGGCGTCGCGGCCTGAGCCAGCTCCCGGCGGCAGTCGGACAGGAAGGTCACCTCCGCGAACTGCCTTGCGATAAGCGGATTGCGGGAGCAGAAGCTTTGTTCCAGCTCGTCCGTCAGCTCTCTGCGCTCGGCGTTCTGCATCGCGATCGGAGCCATGTAGCTCGCCCATCCGAGGAAATTGATCTGCATCATCTCCAGCAATTCCGCGATATCCTGCCGTTCGAAGCCGCCGTAATAGTCGGGCAGGTCGTTAATATAGCGAGGGGAAGGCCCAAGCATTACGATGCGGTCAAAATATTCCGGGCGCCGAATAGAGGCGAGCATCCCGATCATGCTGCTGACGGAATGGCCGACGAATACGGCGTTATGCAGATCCATCGCTTCCATGATGTCGATGACGTCCTGCGCATAGCCGTGCAGGCTGTTATATTTGTCCGTTCGGTAATCGTCGAGATTGGACCGTCCGGAACCGACGTAGTCGAACAAGACGACCCGGTACTCCCGCTCAAAATAGGGCACGATGTAACGCCACATCGTCTGATCGCAGCCGAAGCCGTGACCGAACACAATCGTCCGTTCTCCGCCGCCCGATACGTTCACGTTATTGCGTGCTACAAAATCAGTCGTCATCCGGTGTCTCCTCTGAACGATCAAGGATCGCTGTATATTCGAGAAATTACGAGTTATTGTGACAATATTATAGCGATTAATAGAAGAGATGAATAGTAAGGCGTCATCGCGACAAGAAGCCGGACACTCCGCGAGTGTCCGGCTTCTTGTCGCAAGCGGGGGTATTCTATTCCAGCCGCTTTACCGCCGCTTTGATCCGCTGATCGATCTTGTCGTCCTGCTGCTGTCCGCCGGTATAGACGATGAATACGTTGTTGACTTCATACGTATGGTGAGCCGCGAAATCGATGCTTCGGTCATAAAAGCGCTCGTAGCCTTGAATCCGCTTGTCGTTCGTCTCGAACAAATAAATGTAGACGATGCCGTCTGCCAGCCGGTAGAAGCGGGGCGTTACGCCGTCGATCCCCTGCTGAAAAATGTTGTCCGGATTGACGGGAGCATCGTCCTGCAACTGCAGCCCTTCCGCCTGCATGGCGTCGAGCACTTGCGGCAAGGCCAGCGGCTCCTTCGCAGGCTTGCCGACGCTGCAGCCCGTTATGACGGCCAGCGATAACAATATCATGACGATTATATTCCGCACGGGAACTCCTCCTTTGCTTGGACAGGGCTATTTTACCAAAAGTTATAGCGTTTAATCCAACCGGGGCGGCGGGGAAATCTTGAGAGGGCAAGCCCCCTTATGATACAATTTGTATCATAAGGGGGCTTGCCCATGCCGGTTCGATTCAAGTTGTTCGTGGAAAACATGCGTCTGAGCACCATTACGCTTGTCGGACTGACGCTGCTGTCGCTTTTCGATGCGATCGCAACGGATGCGGGCATTCGACTGCGGGCGGTAAGCGAGGCGAACCCTTTTGCGGCGGCGCTGTACGATCTGCATCCGGCCGTCTTCTACGGCTACAAAACGGTGCTGCCTCTCCTGCTTCTTATGCTGAATCGGTATATTCAACGGCCTTCCTACGTGACGAAGCTCATTATGGCGGTTACGCTCGTCTATGGGCTGCTCGCCGTCTATCATATCGCATGGATGTACCGATTATTGTAGCATGAATCGGCGGAAAGGGTATAATAAGCTCAAATCCCTATACGGAAGCAGGAGATTCGATGGCACAACCAATCGCGAACCGGGAGCCGGGCTGGCGCTTCGACAACAGCTATGCCCTTCTGCCGGAAGCCTTCTATACGAGACAGGAGCCGGCACCTGTGCACGAGCCTCGGCTTATTGTACTTAATGAGCCGTTGGCCGCTGCCCTGGGCTTGGACACCCGGGCGCTGCGGGGCGAGGACGGCACGGCGGCATTCGCCGGCAACGCGGTTCCGGAGGGAGCCGCGCCGCTGGCGCAAGCTTATGCGGGCCATCAATTCGGCCACTTCAATATGCTGGGCGACGGCCGCGCGCTGCTGCTGGGCGAGCATATAACGCCTCGGGGCGAGCGCGTCGACATTCAACTGAAAGGCTCGGGCAGAACGCCGTACTCCCGCGGGGGCGACGGCCGGGCGGCGCTCGGGCCGATGCTGCGCGAGTATATCGTTAGCGAGGCGATGTTCGCGCTCGGCATTCCGACGACGCGCAGCTTAGCCGTCGCCGCAACCGGCGAGCCGGTCTATCGGGAGACCGAGCTGCCGGGCGCCGTTCTGACCCGCGCGGCGGCGAGCCATATCCGCGTGGGCACGTTCCAATACGCCGCCCAGTGGCGGACGACCGAGGAGCTTCGGGCGTTGGCGGAATATACGCTTCAAAGGCATTATCCCGAGGCGGAAGCCGCCGACTCGGTCGAGGGCGGCCGTTACTTGACGCTGCTGCGGGAAGTCATGAAGCGTCAGGCCGCGCTCATTGCGAAGTGGCAGCTTGTCGGATTCGTTCACGGCGTCATGAATACCGACAACATGGCCGTCAGCGGCGAGACGATCGACTACGGTCCATGCGCTTTCATGGATGCGTTCGATCCAGCGACCGTGTTCAGCTCGATCGACGCGCAGGGCCGCTATGCGTACGGCAATCAGCCGCAGATCGGCGCGTGGAACTTGGCCAGATTCGCGGAGACGCTGCTGCCTTTGCTTCATGACGACATGGAGCAGGCGGTCGAGCTGGCGCAGGAGGCTCTGTCGGAGTTCGCCGAGCGGTATTATACGAACTGGCTTGCGGGAATGAAGGACAAGCTGGGACTGCTCCGGCAGGATGAAGAAGAGGAAGACGAGGCGCTTGCGAAAGAGCTTCTCGTCCTTATGCAGCGCTATCGCGCCGATTACACCAACACGTTCCGCGCACTGACGCTTGGCGGCGATGCTGCCGCCCTGTTCGCTCACGGAGGGGCGGAGGAATTCGCGTTGTGGCACGAGCGGTGGCAGGCAAGACTCGGCAGGCAGCCGGGGGCGGCCGGCGCCGCGCGCGAACGGATGCGCAGCAGCAACCCCGCGATTATTCCCCGCAACCATCGGGTGGAAGAGGCGCTGGAGGCGGCGGAGCGAGGCGACTGCAGCGTAATGGAGCGGCTGCTGGCGGCGCTGGCGAATCCTTATGCCTATACGCCGGAGCAGGACGATTACTGCACGCTGCCTGCTCCTTCGGGCCGCCCTTACCGTACGTTCTGCGGAACTTGATTCATCGGTCGCATACGAGAAAGCCCACGGCCCATCCCGAGGCGGGATAGGCTGTGGGCTTTGTTGCGGCTGCGTACAACCGCTTGTCCTTGTCGTCGGTCGGCTCAATGCTACCAGGTCATTAGAAGGGCGTCCTGCACGATTTCATTGTCCATCGTATCCCCTTGCTTCTGGAGCCGATTCACCATCGAAATGCCGCAGTTTACGAAGGCTCCGCGTTCAAACAGCCCTTCCGGAGTTATAACCCCAATATCCTCCGAGCCCGATCTTCGCGTCCCGTTGATCGATAGCATGACCTTTACTCCGCGCTGCTTGCATTCATAGATTTTATCCCATAGAGCCTCGATCCTGAATTGCTGCGCTCCATATAAGATGGCTTGAGAGTGAGTGTAAGGGGGATCGCAATAGACGAGATCGCCGTGCTTGGCCCTATCCATTGCGCTCCGGAAATCCTCGCTCAGGAACGTCACGTTTTCTTTCACCAGCTCATGCCATATCCGAACTCTCTGGGCGAACGACTCGGGCGGGACCGGCTTGTGAGGGCCAATCGGAGTGCTCATGTACCCGTCTTTCTTACGGAATCGTATGATACCGGAATAGCAGGTTCGGGAAAGGACGGCGAAATCCAGCCCGTTAAAATCTTGATTGAATTTATCTCTAATTTCGAGATATTTGTTTTCTCTATCCTCGTTATAACCCTCAAGGCTCTTGGCATAGTGATCGATCAAAGTCTGAGGGTCGTTTTTGACATAGTCGAAAATATCGATTAAAAAAGGCAAAATATCCGATCCGACGGCTTTATTGAATTTCTTAAACAGCGTATGCTGATTACGATAACATAAAGTGCCGAGAACGGCTCCGCTTCCCAGGAACGGCTCCCAATAGGTATGAAATTGCTCCGGCATGTAGGATACGATTTCTTCTGCGACCCGATGCTTGTTTCCTACCCACTTTAATAATTGCGGTATTTCTGCCGTCGTAGTTCTCACAACAACACCTCTTCTGAAAACCATGTTGATACTCTTCATTATAACGGGATTACGTTATGAATGTCACTTAAAGTCTGTAGACTTATAGACTGCAAAATAGTAAATTTTGCATGAATTTATTTTATTAAACGAGTTGAGCCCGAATGATAAACGAACATGAAATTAAAATGAATTTCGGAGCGGCAATTCGAGCCATCCGAGTCCATCAAGAATGGAGTCAAGAACAGCTTGCGGAAAGATCGGGTCTGCACCGGACCTATATTAGCGAAGTTGAAAGAGGGGACCGCAACATCTCTCTTATCAACATCTGCAAGCTGTGCAATGCGCTTGATATCAGTCTCTCCAGTCTGGCCATACGGATGGAAAAGGAGAATGGGGATGCGTCCTAATCTTCACTATGCAGATCGCGATTCCGCGTTCTGGGCCTATGCGAAGCTGCTTTCCGAGCAACTGGGCTATTCCAAAGGCGACGCCGTTCTTCATCACTCGGAGGCGGCCGCCAGAGCTAAGCTGAGGGAGCTTGGCATTCGCATAAACGAAGCGCTGCTTGGAGAGGCGTTAAGCTACTTGTCCTTTCGGGCAGAGGTGCTCAACGAGTTTGTCAGAAAGCGGCTCATGACAATGAAGCAGGCCCGTGCCGGATTTCGAGAAGCTCGCGAATACTACACGGAGAATGGATTCACTTCGGATTTGCCTCTGAACAAGCAGAAGCACGAGAAGAAAGACTATGCCTATTTCACAGGAATAATTAACATCTTAACAGAAAAGGCATTGCGTGAGTATGCAAAATCTCAAGGCCTCGTTTACGGCGAAGAAGTCGTTTGCGACTTTAATCCGACGAGCCTGTCTTACATCCTGAGTCCGACGAACGAGTTGGAAGGCATCATGTCCCGGAGATTCGACGGAGCGTTTCCTTCAACCGTGAACCCTAAGCTCATCTGGGAAATCAAGGAGTATTACTATACAACGACATTCGGCAGCAGAATCGCGGATGGCGTTTACGAGACGCAGTTGGACGGTCACGAGATTAAGGCCATTCGGGAAGAGACCTCGCGCAATGTGTATCATATTTATTTTATCGACGATTACAACACCTGGTGGAACATGGGCAAATCTTATCTTTGCCGAATTATAGACATGCTGCATATGGGGCTTGTGGACGAAGTCATTTTTGGCAGAGAGGTCTTCAAGCGTTGGCCTAAGGTGCTGCAAGGCGTTCTTGACGCGCAGCGCGAAAGTCGGGTCAAGGAAGCCCGATAGCTCGCTTTATTGTGCCGTCGTCGCCCGGAAGCAGCCGATCTCCGCGAGCGCTTTGATCGCCGCCGTTACAATAACCGACTTGCGGTTAACCGATGTCGTCTCGGACTTCGCCATATCGTCGCACCTTACGAAATTATTGACCCATCAATTTCCCGTTAAGTATACCGGACGGGATATACCGATGCAACGGAGAAGGGTTGACGGCCGTATACGTCGCATAGCTTAGGGACTGTGACTTTAATCACAGTCCCTTTGTCGTCGAAGCGTCATAATGTGGGTAGGTATAAGGACCTGCAATGGAGGAGGCAGACGGATGAAGATTTCAACGAGCTTGGTTACGAAGATTGTGGTGGGCATTTCGGTCGTGGCGGCAACCACGTACGGCACCAGCGCGTTTTTTATTTTTGTGCTGAAGGATTATTGGGCCCCGGATATGAAGTCGTGGATATTCACAAGCATAACGTTCGGGCTGGGCGTGTTCTGGACGGGACTGCTCGGCTGGCTGACGGCGCGGTGGCTGGTTAAACCGCTGAACGAGCTGCATCGGGCGGCGGGGGCCGCGGCCGAAGGCGATCTGAAGACGGTCGTCGCCATTCCGCGTACCCGCGACGAGCTCAACCTGCTGGCCGAGTCGTTCAACCGGATGATCGTTAGTCTCAGGGGCATTGTGGCCAATATAGACACGCATTCGACGGCTACCGGCTCCGAGGTGGAGCAGTTGCGGCTGGCGATGGAGCAGGCGGCGATGCTGCTGACGGACGTGTCGGAGCAGGTCGAGGAAATATCGCGCAACACGGATACGCAGGCGCAGCTATCGCGGATGATGCACGACTCCATCGAGGAAATCGCCGATTTATCGGCGGATGCGGCGGCTTGCACGGGAGATGCCCAACGGGAAGCCGAGCATATGACGTCGGCGATGGACCGCAGCAGCGACGCCATCGATTCCTTATCGTCTGCTATGAGACGTCTGGCGAAGGAGGGACAGGAGACGGCCGGACTGGTCAAAAAGCTGAATGGGCACGCCGAGCAGATCGGCGATATTATTCATGTCGTCGAAGAGATTTCGGCCCGCACGCATTTGCTGGCGCTCAACGCATCGATCGAAGCGGCCCACGCCGGCGAGCATGGACAAGGCTTTCAGATTGTTGCCGTTGAAATTAGAAGGCTGGCCAACCATACGACGACGGAAGTGAAGCATATCGGCGGCTTGGTCGACGCCATTCGGACCGATCTGAACGTTGCGGTCAGCCGCATGGAGCTGCAGGCTCGGCATACGCATGAGGAAGCGTCCAAGACGAGCGAGACGATCGACCATCTGCGGCAGATTGCGCAATCCGTGCATCGTACGGTCGAGGCGATCAACCGGATCGCGGAGCTGATGGACACCCAATCGGCGAGAATGAACGCGATGCGCGCCGATGCGGAGCGGGTAGCCGGCGCCGCCGGGCATAATGCGGAAAGCCTTAGCGTAATCTCGGCGTCGGTGCAGGAACAGAATGCAATGGTGCAGGAGGCGGCCGCGGCTTCGAATCAACTGCGGACGATGACGGATGCGCTGCAAAGCGGCATCGGCAAATTCCGGTTCTAAAATTCCCGATTTATGCGTGCCGTCAGGGCGCCGTTCGCCTCTCATCTCTGGTATTTATAGGAGTTCCATCAATCGCGGACAAGGGATAAGTAGGTTTTAATTGGCATCGCAACCGGCGCAACATTACTCCGCAGCCCTTCGTATTATTAGGCAGAAAGGAAAACGGAGGTGCAAAGATGCTGTTTCTGGCGGCGTGCGCAATTATTGTAACGGGCTCGATGTACGCTTTAAGAAGGGCCGGAGTCGCTCATCCTTACTCGAAAGGCGTCGTTCTGGCGATCTTTCTGTCTATTGCCGCTCTTGTCTGTCTGGCCCAAAATTATACGCAAAGCCTGATCTCGGAAGCAAGCGACGGCGTCGGCATATCCAATTGGGTCGCGTATTGGGTTATCGGCGAAGACGGCTGGTCGATCGGCAAGTTCCGCAACGCTTTCGAGCAATCGATCTACTGCACCCTCGTTGCGATTGTGTTATATCCGCCGGTGCTTGCCGCCGAGATAAGGCTGGCGAAGAAAGAACGGTCGCGAATACAAGCGGTTGAATAATATAGATAAAATATAGAAGCTGCCGGTATCGTATCCGGCAGCTTCTATATTTTATCTATCCGGGCACGGGGGAATATAGTACGATAAGTCCAGCTATTGTTAAGGGCTCCATTCGCACGAAGCATTAGGACCCCATAAGGAGGTAATCGCCATGACGACAATTGTATGCCTTCAGCCTTTCAGCGAGGAGCAGCGGGCGGCGATTCGAAGCGCCGCGCCGGGCTGTACGATTATTTTCGGCCGGACGGCCGATCTGCGGGACGACGATTACCGCGAGGCGGAAATTATTTTCGGCTGGGACGCCAAGGTAAGGGATATCGCCTTGCAGCAAGGGACCAAGCTTCGTTGGGTGCAGAGCTGGTCTTCGGGCATCGATACCCTTCCTCTCCCCTTGCTGGAGGAACGGGGCATCTTGCTGACGGACGCCAGCGGCGTTCATGCCAGATCGGTGTCGGAGACGGCGATTGCCATGATGCTGGGACTGTCGCGGGGCATTGCGTCAGCCGTACGCAACCAGCAGTCCGGCGTGTGGGAAAGTCCGGCCTCCCTGACGGAAATGAACGGAAGCACCGTCGTCATCGTCGGCGCGGGAGAAATTGGACGGGAAGTGGCGCGCATCGCGAGGGCATTCGATATGCGCGTCGTCGCCGTCCGCCGGTCGGCGGGGCCGATGGCGGAAGCGGATGCCGTCTACGACACCTCCCATCTCGACGACGCGCTGCGGGAAGCGGATTACGTGGTGAACATTTTGCCGCTTACCGGCGAGACGCGCCATCTGTTTCAAGCCGAGCGCTTCGCCGTTATGAAGAGCGGCGCCTATTTCATCAACGTCGGGCGCGGCGCGACGGTCCGGACGGACGATCTGGTTCGGGCGTTAACGGACGGTCGCATTGCGGGAGCCGGTCTCGACGTATTCGAGCAGGAGCCGCTGCCCGCCGATCATCCGCTCTGGTCACTGCCCAACGTCATCCTGACCCCGCACAACGCGGGAGGCATGACCGTCCGCAATACGGAGCGGCTCGTGCGGCTATTCGCTTCGAACCTTGCCGCTTACTTGTCCGACGGGAAGGACAAGCTGCGCAACGCGGTCGATTACGGCAAGAAGTATTAAGAATCGAGAGGGAGACGGGCGATGAACACTTATTATTCCTATCTTGGCCGGCTATTGGACGGGAGAACGCCGTTCGACAGGGAAGGATACTATGTGCTGTATGAGGACGATTCCGCGGGATACAGCGTCGATAAGCCCGGCCGCGCGGAGATTGTCCGCGCGGCGGACTTTGTTCAGGCTTTGACCGAGGGATGCAAGACGGCGATTCGGACATTCGCGGCCAGTGCGGATAACAAGCAGGTGTATGCGTTGAATCTGGATGCGAACGGGCACGGCGATTTTTATCTATATTTGAACACGGTCGAACGGTTCGAGCGCACGTTGAGCCGTTACCAGTCCAAGTACCCGGATTATAATCAAGCCGAAAAAATCCAGTCGTTAAAGTACGGCCAAGGCGACTGGGATTTTCAATGGTGGTCCGAGCATATGGGCGAATACGGCCGGGTCGTCGGCTCGCTGGAGAAGCTGATTAATCGTGCTCAAGACCTGAACGAACAAGATTCGGACAAGCACGACGCGGAACCGGTTATCGCGTTCGAGGCGGGCATTGTGAAGGCGGGCTATCAAGTGCTGGCGATGCAAGCGGTCATGCGGCTTATAGCGGAGCAGGCGTTGGACGCTCTGGACCGAACGGACGATTTTATCGCTTTCGCTTCCACGGAGAACGATTACGTCGACTACAGCATCGTCATGAGGCGGACGATCGATCCGGCATTATTCGAACGCGTATTTCCCGATTTGAAGGAGCTGGACCGCCAGTTCGAGGAGTCGATGGAGCAAATTCGGCACTTGTCCGTAAGCAAAGCTTTGGATTATTGGTCCGATGCGATTCACAGCGGCGGTTATGGAAGTGAAACGCCGTTCAAATATGTGAAGTCGGAGTACGAAGTGTTTCGGCGGCTGGAGCATTACGGATCGGCTCTGGCAGAGGAATGCTTGGTGCGGTTGCTGGAGCTTGCGAGTCGGGATAGTCTGGAGCTTAAAGACTATAAGGAAGTTTACTTTTATGCCGAAGCGCTGCATTTCTCCGGCGCACTCACCCGGGAATGTGCCGAGCAATGCCGAACGATTGCGGCAAGCATGCGAGAGAAATTCGACGATGTCGAAGAGATCGCGCAGCAATTACTGGCTATAGGCCGTTATCCGGCCATTGCGGATTAGGTAGGCGATTGCGACCCGATGCAGGCTGGGTGAGGGTGTCGAGAAAGCCCTCGATTCGAGGGTTTATCGTGGACTGACACGCGGCCTAAGGGGTCCCTAAGGGGCGCTTATTTCGTTGGAAGCTCGCATGCAGTCGAATAAGTGCTCCACAAGGTCGTTTAATCACTCGTTTGGTGCTGAAAAGCAACGTTGGCTTAGGATTAGAGGTCCGTGAGAGACGCTAATCCGGAATTCAACAGTTGGCAAATAAAATAAGAGTCTGTGCGAGGTTCTAAAGACAAGCTTACTCCTGCACAGCGAATAGGCATTGTAGATAAGCAATTTACGATTCGAGATAGTATCTACAACATGTAATGAAATGAAGAGAGAGTATCCATCGCACACTATGGATACTCTCTCTGTTTTATTGCTTTGTTAGAGGTTATGCTATCTCGCCAACTTCCCTTGTGTGCAAAGTAGCAGAGATTGAACTATCGTTTCCGAATTTCTTAATGAAGGACTTAATTACAATTGCTCTTTGGGAATTAAATTTACTCGAAGGAAAATAGATCCAAATTGTCGAATTATGACTTACGTATATTTCGATTATGAAATTGTCCAAAACAACTTACGGGAGGAACACAAGATGAAACGCATCAACTTGAAGTCAGCAGCTATCGGTTTTATTGCAGGGGCAGTATTTTTCTCAGGGGTTTCGTTTGCAGCCACATCCTCTACAATCCAAGTTTCGTTTGATAAAGTAAATTTCTGGATTAATGGAGTTAATAAGACTGTACCAAGCGGAAAGTACAATAATAACGGAACAGAGGTTCCAGCTTCTTTTATGTATAAGGGAACCAATTACCTTCCGATGCGAATGGTCGCTGAAATGCTAGGCAAAGAAGTAAACTGGGACGGTAAGACGAGTTCCGTATACGTTGGTAGCACCAAAGGAGATGGCGTATACTTATCTGACCTTAACCCAACGATCAGTCAAAGTGCAAACTCTGTCCAAGTGAATAAAAATATGTTACTAGGTGGACAGGTTTATACAAATGGCATCTCGATTTCAGAATACGCTGTTACTGATATAGCATATGCACTGGACTCCAAATATAAAAAATTTAGTGGGCTTGTAGGTCTGGATGAGGGAATCAAATATTCCAATTTTTCCAACGCGAGAGTTGTTACTATTGTAGGTGATGGTAATGAGCTTGCAAGGTACACATTATTGAAAGGTTCGAAACCGCTTGAAGTCAACGTTGATGTGACGGGGGTGTTGAGCTTAAAAATAAGTATCAAAGACCCAGTAGATGATCACAACACTATTTATAGCACAGTCGATATCGTCAATCCGTTTTTATTAAAGTAATTATGAAACGCCCTACTAAGTAGGGCGTTTTTCTATTTTCTTCCTTATATTTCTTAGAGGAAATCAAACCATCCTGTTCGTTAGCATAAATAGAAATTAAGCGTAACAATGCCTCGTTAAAAAAGAAGTCAAAATTGGCGCGTCAAATGGAATGGCATTTTAACCTTTTGCACCTCAAAACGGAACCCGTTAATGGAGCAAGACACTAGGTTTCTCGATAATCTGATCCGGTGTAGACCGATTCTTCTTTTGTTATTAAAATGTTAGTTGTTTACAATTTAGTATATGCATTTTAAAATACAATTGTTAGCTTGATAATAACTAACGTTTTTCCGAACCTCATTTGTCGTTAAGCTGGCATCATCAAAGTGCTAACGAATGGAATAGGGGAGGTGAGCAGTCGGTCATCTTTTGAAAGCGCTTATATATTGGAGTGGAGAAATAGACGAAATAATAAGCGAAACCTAACGAAAATAACAATTTTGGAGGTGTACTCATGTATTTAACCAAACGATTAAATCGTCTCGCAGCTCTCATGTTATCGTTGTGCTTATGCTTGAGCTTGGCGTCGGTGTCGGGTGGCGGCGGGTCCGCCCACGCGGCGGGAACCGGCTTCTATGTGAACGGAACGACGCTGTACGAAGCGAGCGGCAAGCCGTTCGTCATGCGGGGCGTCAACCATGCGCATACGTGGTATAAGAACGATCTCGCCGCGGCGATCCCGGCTATAGCGGCGACGGGCGCCAATACGGTGCGTATCGTGCTCTCCAACGGCGGCCAATGGACGAAGGACGATCAGGCTTCCGTACAAAATATTTTGAGCTTGTGCGAACAATACAAGCTCATCGCGGTGCTGGAGGTGCATGACGCCACGGGCTCCGATTCGACGTCGACCTTGCAGGCGGCAGTCGATTACTGGATCGGCATCAAGAACGCTCTGATCGGCAAGGAAGACCGGGTCATCATCAACATTGCGAACGAATGGTACGGCACATGGGACGGGCCGGCCTGGGCGAATGCCTATAAGACGATGATTCCGAAGCTCCGCGCGGCGGGCTTGAATCATACGCTCATCGTGGATGCGGCAGGCTGGGGGCAATATCCGGCGTCCATTCACAATTACGGGACGGATGTGCTCGCATCGGACCCGCAGAAGAACGTTGTATTCTCCATTCACATGTATGAGTACGCTGGCGGAGACGCCGCGACGATCAAATCGAATATCGACGGCGTGCTGAACAAAGGGCTCGCTTGCCTGATCGGCGAGTTCGGACCGAAGCATACGGGCGGCGACGTGGATGAAGCGACGATTATGAGCTACACGCAGCAGAAGGGGGTAGGCTGGCTGGCGTGGTCCTGGTACGGCAACAACTCGGATCTGAACTATCTGGATCTGGCGAGCGGTCCTGCGGGCAGTCTTACTTCCTGGGGGAATACGGTCGTGAACGGGACGAACGGCATTAAGACGACCAGCGTGCCGGCAGCCGTATTCGGCGGGGGCGCCTCGACGCCTCAGCCTCCGGCGGCGCCGACCGGACTGGCGGCAACGGCGGGCAACGCGCAAGTGGCGCTGAGCTGGTCGGCTTCAAGCGGCGCAACGAGCTATACGGTGAAGCGCGCGACGACGAGCGGCGGCCCGTACACGAACGTAGCGACGGGCGTCACGTCGACGAGCTATACGAATACGGGGCTGACGAACGGCACGACGTATTACTATGTAGTCAGCGCGACGAACGCTGCCGGTACGAGCACGAACTCGCAGCAGGCCAGCGCGGTCCCTAGCTCCAGCAGCAGCGGCGGGGGGACGGGTACGGGCAGTCTCGCCGTCCAGTATCGGGCGATGAATACGAACCCGACCGACAACACGATTTCTCCGCACTTTAATATTAAAAATAACGGCACGTCGGCGGTCAGCCTCAGCACGCTGAAAATCCGCTACTACTTTACGAAGGACGGCTCGCAGGCGCTGAATGCGTTCATCGATTGGGCGCAAGTCGGCAACTCGAACGTCGTGACGACCTTCGGCAGCGCGACGGGCACCGGCGCCGATACGTATCTGGAAATCTCGTTCACGGCGGGAGCGGGCTCCATTCCGGCAGGCGGGCAATCGGGCGACATTCAGGCGCGAATCGCCAAGGCCGACTGGTCCAACTTCAACGAGACGGGCGACTATTCGTTCGATCCGACGAAGACGGCCTATGCGAACTGGAGCAAGGTGACGCTGTACCAGAACGGCACGCTCGTCTGGGGAACGCAGCCGTAGAATAGAAGAAGGACCGGAATGCCGTCAGCGCATTCCGGTCCTTCTCTTTTTATTTTCCGAACAGTTGTTTTTTTAGCTCGCGATTTCTCTCGATGAAGACGTCGTTATGCGAAGAAACCATGCCGTACGCTTCCGCTTCGGGCGTAATGAATTGCTTGGCTCTGTTCACAGCGTTGGCGGCGTCTTGGAACGCTCCGGCGATCAGATGCAGCTTGCCTTCGTGCGCCAGAATATCGCCGGCGGCGAAGATGCCCGGAACGGATGTCTCGCTCCTCGATGTCCCGTCGATACAATATTCGTTCTTCATCGTAATCCGGACTTTGCTGTTATGCAGCAAATCTTTGTCCCGCTCATAGCCGTGGTTGACGATGACCTCGTCGACGGCAAGCTCCGCAACCTGATTATCGTCCCGATTGCGAAGAACGACCCGGTCGATCGATTCTTGTCCCGGCGAGGCGATCAATCGGTCGATCTCCGTATTGAGCAGGCAGGTGACGGAGCCGCTCATCAGGCGGGAGATTTCGGCCTCGTGGCCTTTCAACGCTTCCTTGCGATACGTGAGATATACTTTGGCTGCAATCGGCTCGAGCTCATTCGCCCAGTCGATTGCCGAGTTGCCGCCGCCGGACAGCAGCACCGTCTTGCCCTTGAAGCGGGACAACGATTTGACGGTGTAGTGCAGATTGCTTACTTCGAACCGTTCGGCTCCTTCGAGCTGAAGCCTCGTCGGCTTCAAGATGCCGCCGCCGACCGCAAGAATAACGGTCCGCGAAAGATGCGTTTGACCGGATGAAGCATGCAGAAGGAATAAGCCGTCATCGTCCTGCACGATTGAGGTTACCTTCTCGCCAAGCACTACCGTTGGATCGAACGTCCGCCCTTGCTTAATCAATTGCTCGATCAGTTGCTCGCCGGTAACCGGCGTCAATCCGCCGACATCCCATACGAGCTTCTCCGGGTAGACGTTTACCTTGCCGCCAAGAAAGGACTGAAATTCTACAATTTTTGTTTTCATTCCCCGCAGGCCGCTATAGAAAGCGGAAAATAGACCCGCAGGCCCGCCGCCGATAATCGTTACATCATAAATAGAGGGGTGATTCATACTCCCAGCTCCTTTAACTTTAATTTATATTGCTGCAAGCGGGTTGACCGGTTCGGACAAGCCGCGATCGTCGGACCGCCTGCGATTGTTCGTATAGGCGAATATAGGAAACAGGTTGATTGTATCATACCTTATTGAGAATGAAAATCATTATTAAAATAAATGAAATCGGCAATCCGCAATCGTCGGTGGCTGGACCGGACTGCCTTCGATAAGCTGCTCCGTATAGTTCTCTCACGTGCAGTACAAACTACTGGGGCACATTTCCATGTACTGCGCGATATGCAATTGGAGGGAGCTTCGTATGGCTGAGAAAACGATTTTCGCTTATTTCCATACGCCGAATGAGGCCGAGAGGGCGGTCGAGCGGCTGAAATCGCTGAAGCTGCTCGATTACGGAATCGAACGAATCGACGGCTATGCCGGTCCCGGCCACGAGAATCTGGACAAGCTGGGTTCTACGGTTACGGGAGATTTCGGCGGACTTGCGCGATTGACGCTCGGCGGCGACTTCGACAATCCCGATACCGGCATATTGGCGGCCGCCAGCGTCAGCGCGAGCGGTTATAGCTCGGGAAGCCCGGACAATCGGATAACGGGGCGGGACATTATGCTGGTGGCGATTGTGGCGGAGGAGGATTTCGAGCGCGGCGAGCGGATCGTCCGGGAAGAGGGCGCACTGCAATAGGAAGAGAGGGCCGTTGGCCGCCGACGGGCGGTTAACGGCTACAGCCATTCAGTCCGTTCCCCGGGGCCGGATATCCGGGAGAATTCCTGCACATCGTGCAGAGATCAGACTGTCGAGAACGTCTCGACGACAGACTTGAACGAACTAAGCGCCCCTCAGGGGCGCTTAGTTCGTTCGGAGCCTCGCGCGGCGTTGAATAAATGCTCGGTAAAGGTGCTTAATTACTCGTTAAGTACCGGAAAGTAACGTGGATTCGAGGATTAGAAGGGTGTGCGAGACGCTTAATCGGGAATCGAATGGTTAGAAAGTGAAATAAGATTCAGTATCGTACTCTTATTTCATGTCGGATATGAAAGGAGGGCTAATCTAATTCCCTTTCCTATAGTCTCTTTCCAGACGAGACATAACGCAAAGAAACCCGCGGCTATTCGCATGCCGTGGCTCTGTTTTTGTATATGAAATTCCAGATTCTCCATCTCGGCCTTGAAAATTTTTCAAGTTTATCATACAATCGAAAATGAGATTCATTATCAACAATTATGCGCCAGCAAACAGGGTGAATTTATATGGACAATCGCACGATAGAGATTTCGTTCCGCCCGGAAGAACGGGATCTGCTCGTTAACCAATACCGACTGACGTTCGAGCCGCTGTCTGACAGAACGCTGTCGATTTCCTCCGCCGATCTGCTGAATGCCGACCGATGCCGCGAATATTTGGACAGGATGGGCGAACTGTACGAGACGACGTCAAGAGCGGCCGCCGCATCGATGTTCGCGAAGCGTTACGCCTACTTGACGATTGCTTCGAGCTTGTACGCCATGACGATGCTGAATAAGGGGATGGACTATTCTGCCGCCAATGGCCATCTCGAATCTCATTGGCAGGGTCAAGCCTGGCTTCCGAAAATGCGGCTAACGGATTCGCGCATTTCTCAACCGGCGGACGGCGAGCGGAACGTATGGCGGGATCGGGTTATTCAGACCATATTTGCGGGCAATCTCTCCCCCGTCTGGCGATCGATCTCGGCATCGGCGAAAGTGTCGACGGCAGTGCTGTGGGAGAATACGGCAATCTATGTGTACCACTTGTACGAGAATGTGTTCGGCGAAGGGGCAAGCTGTGAGCGGCACGCCCGGCTGGAGGAGGATTACCGTTATTTGCTGACCGAAGCGCCGGCGGCATTGTTCGGCGAGAAGTATAATCCGCTGGCCCGGTTCAATAGTCCCAAGCAAGCAACGGCCACTTCGGACAAGCCGATTCGAATTCGCCGGACCTGCTGTTATTATTATTTGGCGGCGGACGAGCCGGACGACTACTGTCCGACTTGCCCGAAGCTGAAGCATGAAGCGGTTGCCGTCGAGTAGACCGGTGCTTCTTCTATAGGGGAACGACGGAATGAAGCACTTCGTTTCAATATGAAACAGGTGCTTATTTTCGCGTCTCGTTAAACAAATATTTAAAGATAAACATATTATTGACAATGAGAGACGGCATCTTTTATGATTACATTATTATTGATATTGAGTATCATTATCAGTAAAATTGATGACTGTGTGCCGGATGGAAAGGTTAAGGAGGGAGAACCGGCCGAAAGGCGTTGCTGCGCATCTATATTATTGAAGCAGGGGAGGATTCGTTCTGAATCAGCACATCGTGCGAAATGTGCATAATCGGCTAATTATCGATAAGGCTAGGCAACTGGGCATGGAATGCGAGCTGTTAATTCCAGGCTGTGAAGATTTTCTTGAGCTTGCGTACCGAGGCAAGACGATCATTGTCAACAAGACGAGATCGCACAAAATGTCGCTCATGGCGGGGCTTCTCGCCAAGAATAAGCAAGCGTCCAATCTGCTGCTGAGAAGACACCGACTGCCGGTGCCGGACGATATCGTCGTATCGGCAACGACCGGCGAAGCGACTCGGTTCTTGCATACGCATCGCCGGGTGACGGTGAAGCCGCTCGATACGAGCCGAAGCGCCGGGGTCACGGTAGACGTACAGACGGAAGCGGAGCTGGAGCAGGCGATTCGGACGGCGCGCGCTCATAGCGAGAGCGTCATGATTCAACGCTATGTGGAAGGCTTCGATTATCGCGTGCTTGTCATTGCGGGGCAAGGGATCTGCGCCTTGGAGTATCGGCCCGCTTATGTAGAAGGCGATGGGCGGTCGACGATCGAGCAGCTTATCCTTCAATTGAATGAAGAACAGCGCCGACGCAATCCGATCGCGGATTTCGAGTCGTTCAAGCCGGTTCGCATCGGGTCGGGCGAGCTGCAAGCTCATCTTATGCGGCAAGGCAGAGCGCTGCAAGATATTATGGACCGGGGCGAGCAGGTGCAGTTGTTTACGCAGGCTAACGCTTTAGCGGGGGAAATCAGTGAAGTGGTTACGGATCGAACCGCGCATATTCATCCCGTCGCGATGAGGATGGCCATTGAAGCCGCGCAGGCGCTGAATATTGACGTTGCGGGCGTCGATATTCGCTGTCTTGATATTGGGGCTCCGCTTGGCGGAGATAACGGAGGCATTCTGGAGGTTAACGCTTTGCCGGATATGGTGGACCCGTATCTTTACTTGCAGGACGCGTCTGTGGATGCCATCGCGGCCTATCTGCATTATTTGTTCGAGGATTAACCGTCCATTCGTCAGCGACAACAGAATAAGGAGTGTTCGATCATGATATCAGTACCGGTCGAGAACGAGTATTTGAAGCTGCAACGCGAGAAGGAATCGAATGCGCAATCGTATCCGCGGCATTTTCCGCTTGTCATCCAGAAGGCGAAGGGAATCATCATTACGGATACGGAGGGCAAATCGTATTACGATTGCCTGGCAGGCGCGGGCACGCTGGCGCTGGGGCATAACCACGATGTCGCGGTCGCGGCGATAAGCGATGTGCTTGCCAAGCAAATTCCGCTTCATACGCTCGATCTGGCAACGCCGCTGAAGCTGGAGTTCATGGAGGAGATTTTCTCGATGCTGCCTGAGCCGCTGCGGAATACGACGAAGATTCAGTTCTGCGGCCCTACTGGGGCGGACGGCGTGGAAGCGGCGATCAAGCTGGTCAAAAATGCGACCAAAGGCAAGTCGATATTGGCTTTCCAAGGCGGCTATCACGGTTCTACCCAAGCGACGATGGCGATGAGCGGCAACTTGAGCAAGAAACAGCATCTGCAAAGCTTGCTTCCGGATGTCCACTTCCTGCCGTTCCCATACGAGTACCGTTGCCCATTCGGCGTCGGCGAAGGCATGACGGCGAAGCTGAGCGCGCAATATATCGAGAATTTGCTTGATGACTGCGAGAGCGGCATTGCCGCGCCATGCGGCCTCATTGTGGAGACTGTCCAAGGCGAAGGCGGCGCCGTGCCGGCGGCGATCGAGTGGCTGCAAGAAATTCGCCGCATCACGGCGGAGCGGGGCATCCCGCTTATTATCGACGAAGTGCAGGCGGGCATTGGGCGGACGGGTACGATGTTCTCCTTCGAGCATGCAGGCATTATTCCGGACGTTATCGTCTGCTCGAAAGCGATTGGCGGCAGCCTGCCGATGGCGGTCGTCATTTACAAGGAGGAGTTGGACCAATGGAAGCCGGGCGCGCATACGGGCACGTTCCGAGGCAATCAGTTGGGTATGGCGACGGGACTGGCAACCTTGAAATATATGAAGCAGCATAACGTACTCGACAACGTGAAGCAGCGCAGCGAACAGTTCTTCGAGCGGCTCTGCCGTTTGAAGCAGAAGTATCCGGAGGTTGGCGACGTGCGCGGCCGAGGGCTGATGATCGGCGTCGAGGTCGTCGATCCGAATGGACGGAAGGATCGTCTGGGTCACTATCCGGCAAGCGGAGAGCTGGCGGCGCTTATTCAGGAGCGGTGCTTCAAGAACGGCTTGATTATCGAAGTCGGGGGCAGACGCTCGGCGGTCCTGCGGTTTCTGCCGCCGCTGACGATTACGGAACAGGAAACGAGCGAAGTGTGCCGCCTATTCGAGCAATCGGTAGCCGAAGCGGTGGAATCGATGCGCGGCAAATGAGCGGCGGTGCAGACGGAAAGCGGCATACCGTGCTGCTTGCCATTCTGGTCGGCGCGTTCTCTCTCGTACTGACGAACAGCGGGCTGAATTTGCTGCTGCCGAGCTTCGTCGAGCTGTACGGCATTTCGACTTCGCTGGGCGGATGGATTATCAGCCTCTATATATTGGCGATGACGGTGACGATGCCGCTGACATCGATCGTCGTCGATCGTCTCGGCCGGAAGCGGACGTACATCTTCGGGCTTACGCTGTATGGAGTATTCTCGATTGTAGGCGGCATCGGGTGCCAGTACGTGGAGATTGTGCTGCTCGTCCGCCTAATGCACGGCATCGCCGCCGGTTTAATGATTCCATTGTCGCTCGTGCTGTTGTTCGATTATTACGGGCAGGAGGTACGGGGACGGGTCGTCGGCATATGGGGAATGCTGCTGACGATTGCGCCGGCTATCGGCCCGACGTTAGGCGGCCTTATTATTCAATACGGCAAGCTGCAGCATCTATTCTGGATCAATGTGCCGTTCGCGCTCATCTCGCTTCTACTGTGCAGCAAGCACATTAAAGCATATGAGCCGGCCAGACGCAAAACGATCGATGGTCAAGGCATCGCGCTGATGCTCGGAAGCGTGACGGCGCTTAGTCTCGGCATTCAGCTTATCTCTATTCCTACTGTTCCGGGCTGGTTGCCCGGACTGCTGCTGCCCGTCGGCGCCGCAGCTTTAATACGGTTCATCCGGCGGGAGAACAAGAAGAAGGAGCCGCTTATCCGGTACGGGCTGCTTCGCCGCAACCCGGTCTTTACGATGTCGCTCGTCATCTCGACGGTGCAGGACGCGGTAATGTTCGGCGTCATCTTCATCCTGCCGCTTATTTTTCAAGAGGTGCTTCACTTATCGCCTTCCGTATCGGGCTCGATGTTTATTCCGACCGCCATCTGTACGAGCCTGTTCGTCTGGATCGGCGGCAGTCTCGTCGATAAGGGCCGCTCTTTGAAATTTATCGCATACGGCATCGTCTGCATCGTCGTGTCGGTGGCGGCCTTCGCCTTCGTGCCGCAGGGCGTATCGCTCGTTCTTATCATTGCGCTTATGGCGCTGAGGGGCATTGGCAACGGCTTGTCCGATATGACGATTACGGCGATCGGACTGAACGCATTGCGGGAAGACGATCTGCATGAGGGCTCCGCGCTGTCCAATACGATTCAGCGGCTGGTCTCTTCCTTCGCCGTCATGCTGCTCGCGGGATACTACGACATCCGCTGGCAAATGACCGTCAATGCGGGAGAGACGGCCGAGTATGCGAAATGGCTCGCGCTGAAAGAGGAATGTATCGCTCTGGGGGGCATCCTGCTGTTGACCTTGCCGCTCGTCGCATTAATTAACAGGAAGAGGTTGAATAACGTTGTTGGAAACCGGCAATATTCAGCGGATTCATAGTCTGGAACAGGCCAACCGCCACGCTTGCAAGCTATTGTTGAACTGCTATATTCGGGAGTTCGGCCGCGACTTTCCGGGCAGCTTGTCCATTCGCGCGGACGAACGGACCTACGCCGTCGGCTTCCCGGCCAGCGGCGTGACGGTATCCGGTCGGCTGCTCTATTACTCGGCCATCGGCGAGCACGAATACGAGAGCCTCGGCGCGGACGGAACGCTGGCCTATACGGATCTGGCGCGGTGGATCGTTCGGGAGCTGCGGCAGACGCATTCGGACATCTCGGATGAAAGGGCCGACGAGTTCTGCCGGAGAGTCGAGAACAGTTGCCGGAATGTAGCGGTCTATGTCGGGCAATCCGACCCCGATGCGGCAATGAACGGCTATCTGTCCTCCGAGCAATCGCTGCTGTACGGGCACCCGATGCACCCTTTTCCGAAGAATACGATCGGCTTCTCCGAGGATGAAGTACGGCTGTACGGACCGGAGCTGCGGGCCTCCTTCCGGCTGTGTTATTGGGCGGTAAGGAAGGACGTATACGGGCAGGAATGGGTATCGGAGTTCAGCCGTCTGAAGCCGCACGACAGCGTGCGGGCGCATGCGGAGCAGCTATTGGGCCAGGAGCGGGACGAATACGAGCTGCTGCCGATGCATCCGTGGCAGTATGCCCGCGTTCAGTCGATAGCGATTGTTCGGGCTTATATGCAAGAGCGCAAGCTTATTCCGCTTGGGGCGTGCGGCCCGCTCGCGTATCCGACCTCGTCGGTGCGCACGGTCTACATCCCGGTCATGCGATGCAACCTGAAGCTGCCGCTCGACATTCAAATTACGAACCTGAAACGGAATAACAACGAGGAGCAAATGCGGCGCACATTGGATGCGGCCGATTATGTGCTGCGGCATGCCGCATTCGCGGAAGAGGCCCATACCCGCATCGCATACGAGGAAGGCGCTTGCACCTGCCGATTCGGCAGCGACGAGTGGACGAAGCTGTTCACGGTGGCGTACCGTCCGGTCGAGTTCGATCCCCAATCGACTTACGTGCTGGCCAGTCTCGTCGAGGCGCCCGCGGTCGGCGAGCCTTCGCGGCTATTCGGGCTGATGGACCGCCGCGATATCGACCGGTGGTTCCGTCGGTATCTGGACATTTCGCTTATTCCGCTCGTTCGCATCGCGGAGGAGAAGGGCATTCATTTTGAAGCCCATTTGCAAAATAGTTTGCTTACGCTTAAGGACGGCATGCCGCATACGTTCGTCGTTCGGGATTTGGAAGGCGTCAGCGTGAACCGGGACAAGGCCGAGCCGGGCGCGTCGGGACTATTGTTTTATTGCAAGGAAGAGGCTTGGGCGCGTACGGACTATTATTTTATCGTGAACCATCTCGGTTCGCTGATTCATGCTCTCGGCCGGGATACCGGCAAGGCGGAGGAGCATTACTGGTCAATCGTGCGGAAGACGCTTGAAGAGGAGCTGCGGCATAGCGGCAACGAGTATGTCGATCACCTGTTGACGGCGGATGCGTTCTATGCCAAAAGAAATCTGGTTAGCTGTCTGGCGGGGAACAGCGAGATGCCGTCTTACGCTGCCGTAAGCAACGTCATGAAGACAATGGGGAGTGAAAGGAACCGATGATGCGTACGGACATCCTGGAGTCGGTCAAGAGCAAGGAGATTCGGCGGCTGGAGGAAGTGAAGGAACGAATTATGCGCCAGACGGTGGAGGCGTTATGGTTCGAGGGGATTATCGAGACGGAGGCCGGCGGGCGCGGCGGACAATGGCTGTTCGCGGGTCGCGCGGCAGACGGAGAGCCGGTCCGATACTCGTGCGAAGCCGAGGTGAAGTGGTCCTTCGGACGAGTGAAGCTTGTCCGGGGCTCGATCGCAAGAGAAGGAGCGACTTGCACCGATCTGTACACGTTTCTGGAGGAAATGATTCAGAACCGGCTGGACGGAGCGCATACGGCGCAGTTCATGAACGAGCTGCTCGAAACGATGGTCAAGGATTACCAGTGCCAAGCGCAATTGGCGGACCGGATTCCGGAGCGGGACAAGCACTATGAAGCACTGGAAAGCCACATGACGGACGGGCATCCGTATCATCCGAGCTACAAGTCGAGAATCGGCTTCTCCGCGGCGGACAACTACGCGTACGGACCGGAATTCAATCAGCAGGTTGCTTTGCATTGGGTAGCCGTTAACGAGCGGCTCGTCGATTCCGCCGTGTCCGGATCGCAGGACGTATCGCTCGATGGAATATACAAGCAGCATCTGACGGAGAACGACAGAAGGCATTTCGCCGACACCATATCGGAGAACGGCCGCAAGGATATTGATTACGTATACGTTCCCGTGCATCCGTGGCAGATGGAGCACATGATTCCTTCCGTCTTTGCGCCGCAACTGGCCAATCGGGACATCGTTCCGCTCGGGCCGTCGGAAAGCGCGTATCGCGCGCAGCAGTCGATCCGCTCGCTGTCGCATCGCGGCAATGCGGAGGCGCCGTATATTAAGCTGGCGCTCAGCATTACGAACACGTCGACGAGCCGGATTCTGGCGAATCATACGACACAGAACGCCGCGCGAATCAGCGACTGGCTGCATCATATCGTGCAGAACGACGAGCTGCTTCAGCGGGAGCGGTTCAATCTGCTGCGGGAGGTGGCGGGCGTATCGTTCCGTTACGACGAGCTGCCGCACATTCAATATCGGGCGGCTTACGGAACGCTGGGCGCTATTTTTCGCGAGAATATTTCGGCCTGTCTGGCGGACAACGAGGAAGCGTGGCCGCTCAATGCGCTGCTGCTGACGCAGCCGAACGGCGAGCCGTTCATTCAATCCGCAATCGACCGGTACGGAATCGAGCGGTGGAGCCGCGAGCTGATTCGCGTCGTTACGCTTCCGATCGTTCATTTGCTGTACGCGCACGGCATTGCTCTGGAATCGCATGCGCAGAATATTATTCTCGTGCTGGAGGATGGATTGCCGAAGCGGATTGTCATTAAGGATCTGCACGACGGCGTACGCTATGTGCCGGACAAGCTGCTGCATCCGGAATGGGCGCCGCAGCTTGCGCCGGAGCCGGAGACGCATCGGAAATTCAACCGGTATTCGTTCATCCATGCCGAATCGGTCGCAGACGTCCGCGACTATACGTACGATGCGTTCTTCTTTATTTGCATGACGGATCTTTGCTTTGCGTTCGAACGGTTCGGCTTGAGCGAGCAGAGCTTCTGGCGGCAATGCGCGGAGACGATCGTCGCTTACCAGCGGGAGCATCCGGAGTATGAGCAGCGATTCGCGATGTTCGATCTGTTCGCGGCGGACGGCTTAATCGAAGAGATGACGAAGCGGCGCATTTACGGCGACCGTGAGCTTTATTTCCGCGCGGCGAGCCGCAACCCGCTATTGTCGGGCAGGGAGAGCCTGCCGCAATGAGGCCGAATAGGCTGAAAGCGAAGATGGAGCGGGGCGAGCCGGTATTCGGTTTGTTCGTCTCGATTCCCCAGCCGATTGTCGTGGAGATGATCGGCTATGCGGAATACGATTTCGTCATTATCGATTGCGAGCATACGACAACGAATATGGAGACGATCGAGCATATGGTCCGGGCGGCGGAGCTGCTGGACATGACGCCGCTCGTTCGCATATCCCGCGTCGACCGGAACGAAATATTGAAGGTGCTCGATTGCGGCGCGCAGGGCATCGTCGTTCCGCATGTCGAGCGGCGAGAGCAGGTGGAAGAGGCGATTCGGCACGCCTATTATTATCCGGTTGGCATGAGAAGCTTGAACAGCGGCCGACCGGGCGCCTTTGCCAAAAACTCGCTGACCGGCTATATAGCCGAGGCGAATGAGGCCGTTATGATCGTACCGATGATCGAGAGCGCGGAAGGCGTGAGCAATTGCGAATTAATTATGTCGATTCCGCAAGTCGGCTTCGTGCTGGAAGGGGCGGCCGATCTGTCGCAATCGCTTGGCGTACCTTGGGATACGGACCATCCGGAGGTGCAAAAGCAACTGGAGCGGGTGCATGAGACGGCACGGCGCTGTCGGGTTCCGTATGCGATCGTATCGCGCAGCGCCGAGCACCATCGGAGATGGGCGGACCGCGGCGTGCGTATTTTCGTATTGGGGGACGACCGTAATACGGCATTTCGGGCTTATCAGAGCAAGCTTAACGATTATCGACATGCGATGGAGCGGAGAGAATGAACGAGACCATTAAGCAATGGATTGAGGAGCGGCACCGGGAAAGCGGCGATCCGGTATGCGCCTATATATACGATTTGAGAGGTATCCGACAGCATGTTCGGCGGATGCTCGGAGCAATGCCGCAAGGGACGCATTTATTCTATGCGATTAAAGCGAATCCGGATAAACGAATTATCGAGGCGCTGCTGCCGCTGGTGAAAGGCTTCGAGGTCGCTTCGATCGGGGAGCTGTCGAAGATTCGGGAAGTATCGGCGGACGTGCCGATTCTGTTCGGCGGGCCGGGGAAGAAGGAAGCGGAGCTTGCGTCCGCCATTCGAATGAACGTCTCGCATATTCATGTCGAGAGCTTATTGGAGCTGCGCAGAATCGCGATGCTCGCGAAGCGGCTGGATCGGACGGTATCTATTCTGCTGCGCATGAATCTGAGGACGAGCACGCTGCCGCAGACGCATATTACGATGGGCGGACGTCCGAGCCCGTTCGGCTTGGATGAGGAGCTAATCGAAGAAGCGGTATCGATTATACGCGAGGAGGGAGAGGGACGCCTCGATCTGTGCGGCTTCCATTTCCATTCCTTGTCGAACAATACGCAGGCCGAGCTGCATGCGGAGATGGTGGAGCTTTATTTGCGGAAAGCCGCGCAATGGAAGCAGGCGTACGGACTGAACGTACGGGTCGTGAACGCGGGCGGCGGCTTCGGCGTCACGTATGACGGAAGCCCGGGCTTCGACTGGGAGAAGTTCGCGTCGCTGCTGGCGCAAAGCGAGGCGGTGCGAGCGTTGGACGAGACGCAGCTTTGGTTCGAGCCGGGCCGCTATATTGTCGCGGATTACGGCTATTATGCCGCCGAGGTTATCGATATCAAGCCGTCGCACCGGGAATGGTTCGCCGTCATTCGGGGCGGCACGCATCATAATCGGCTTCCGGCATCGTGGGGGCACGACCATCCGTTCCATATCGTGTACACGGAGCGGTGGCCTTACGCATTCGCAAGGCCGGAGCTGAACGAAGCAAGCGTGACGATTGCGGGCGAGCTGTGTACGCCCAAGGATCGAATGCATGCGAATGCGGCGGTAGACCGGCTGCGCGTAGGCGATATTATCGTGTTCGTGAAGTCGGGCGCTTATTGCTGGACGATATCGCATCATGATTTTCTCGGCCATCCGCATCCCCAATTTTATTACGTAACGGAAGGAGAACATGATGAACCGACTTATGACGCCGTCCAAGCGCAGCACGGCTGAACAGCGAATTATGAAGGATCTGATCGATGCCCTTATTGCGGAGCATCTGCTGATTCTCGACGAGTTAACGACGAGTCGGCTCGGCCAAGCGCCGGCCAAGATTCAGGACCTGTACCCGGAGGCCGAGGAATCGGACGAGGTGTATGTCGGGGCGGTATGCCTGCTCGTCGAGCCGAGCTATCGGCAAGGAAAGCAATGGATGACGGGAACGCGCGTGTATCGGCTCGACGCCGGCGGCTGGACTGCCATCGATTCCCCGTCGGAGCTCGGCCGGATTGTGCTCCGCAGCGCTCTGCCTGCGGAAGCTTATGCGCACCCGGGCGTAACGGAATTTATCGAAGGACTGGAGACGGCAGTCTTGCAATTCGATTTAAGTCCGGATCGGGTCGGGGGCTTGCCGCCGCAATCGGCTTACGATTGGCATGTGCTTGCCGAGAAGGCGGCTTCGCTGCGCGATCGGCCTTTCCACCCGCTGTCGAAGGCGAAGATCGGATTTACGCTTGACGATTATGGAAGGTATATGGCGGAATTTAGCTGTCCTGTCGTGCTGCGCTGGGTCGCCGTCCGCAACGACTCGATAGCGGCGGGCTGCCCGGACGGCGGAAGCGTAACGGCGCTCGATGCGCTGGCCGAGGAGCCGCGGGCGGCGGTTGAGCAGGAATTGAAGCGGCGGGACATAGCGACGGACCGCTATACGGTTATTCCGGTCCATCCGTGGCAATTGGATAATGTGATCCGGAAGGACTTCGAGACCGAAACCAAGGCGGGAACGATCGTTATTCTGGATACGCAGGCCGGCGAATATTATGCGACGTCCTCGCTGCGCTCGATGGCTCCGGCGAGCGAATCGACGCTGATGCTCAAGCTTCCAGTGAGCGTCAAATCGCTTGGCGCGGCCCGGTACTTGCCCGTCGTGAAGCTATTGAACGGACTCGCGGGCGAGAAGATGTTCCGGCAGGCGATAGCGTGCGACGAGACGCTGCGCGACCGCGTGCTGCTATGCGAGGAGAAGCATTGGTGGGGCTATATGCCGCAGACGATGGGACTGTTCGACGATCATCCGCGCCACTTGGCCGCACAGGTCCGCGTCTACCCGCAGCAGTTGCTGGATGACCGCTACCGGATCGTGCCGATGGCGTCGCTCGGCGTCTTGATGGCGGGCGAGCATTTGCTGACGGAAATAATGGGCGGCGCCGTGTCGCAAGAGGAAGCGGTTCAATTCTATGCCGATCTGGCGGAGACGTTCTACGATATCGTCATGAGACTGTTCAAGGTCGGGATCGTACCGGAAATTCACGGGCAGAACTGCTGCCTCGTGCTGAAGGATGGCCGCGTGTTCGGTCTGTTGTTCCGCGACCACGACTCGGTTCGGCTGCATCGTCCGTATCTCGACAAGCACGGCATTGAAGACCCCTGCTATCATATTCGACCGGGCTATTCGAACAGTCTATATAATGAAACGATCGAGAAGCTCGTTTTTTACGTTCAGTCGCTGGGCACGCAGGTCAATCTAGCCTCAATCATGGAAGCGATGGCGGAGGCGTACGCCATTGCGCCCGGCCGACTGTGGGCGATTACGGAGTCGAAGCTTGAAGAAGCGGTGCGCCGCATTGACGTGCCCGAGCGGGATCGGACTGCGCTGCTGCGCGTCTTGTTCGAGAGCGAGACGTGGCCGACGAAGCTGATCGTCCGACCGTTGCTGGAGGCGGACGGCGTGCCCGGCGCGATGCCGTCCGGCAAAGGGCTTGGCCCGAACCCGTTCCGCATTCGCCGCTTGCTCGGATAATAGAAGGCCGGACAGGCTGTCGAGAAAGTCTCGACAGCCTGTCTGGGCATGAAATAAACGTTTCTTAGAGGCGCTTACTGTATTTGAAATCTTGGCCCCCATCGAATACGTGCTCCACAAGGCCGCTTAACCGATGGCTAGGTGCAGGAAAGTAAGGTGAACTTCGGAATTTGGCGTCCGTACGAGACGCTTAATCCGGGATGGAAGTGTTGGCGAGTAATAGAAGAGTCTGTACGAGGGCCTTATAAGTCGCAATGTGAGGCATGCGGTCAACTGCCCACTGTCCTCTGTCTCTCTGCTTCAAATAAGGGCAAAACCTAGGCGTCTTGGAACAAGACAAAGGGTTTCTCTAAGCCTGAATTAAAGGTCGGCACCGGTCTATTGCATTTACGGTATTTTCATGCCGATTTGACGTCCTCTTAGTTAGACGGCGCTTGACGAGACAAATCGATATAGACGGGAATAAAATGGGGGCCCGCGCCCGGTTGCGCGCAGCGGCAATCCGCAAAAAGCAAGAAGGCCGGGAAGCCGAGAAGATATTCCCGGCCTTTTTGGCGTGCCGCTCGTTCTCCTCTGCCGGCATCAAATATTTTCTAACGGAATCTTTATTGACAAATTGCCCAAAACGCATTAAAGTTTGAAATGGCATCTGACAGTGATAATCATTATCATATACATAAAAGGAGAATTACATCATGAAGAAGTTGTTATTACCGGTTGTACTCATTCTCGTGCTGGCGCTCAGCGCCTGCGGCAGCAAAGACAAAAGCGAAGGCGACAGCGGCGCGACGACGATTACTTACGAATCGCAGACGGGACCGGTCGAAGTGCCTGCCGATCCGCAGCGCGTAGTCGTACTGTCCTCCTACGCGGGCGACGTCATATCGTTGGGCGTGAACCTTGTCGGCGTCGATTCGTGGTCCAAAATGAACCCGAACTTCCAAGACAAGCTCAAGGATGTAGCGGAAGTATCCGACGAGAACCTGGAGAAAATTATCGAGCTGAAGCCGGACCTGATTATCGGGCTGGATAACGTAAAAAATTTGGACAAGCTGAAAGAAATCGCTCCGACGGTAGTGTTCACATATGGGAAAGTCGATTACCTGACGCAGCATCTGGAGATCGGCAAAGTGTTGAACAAAGAGAAAGAAGCGCAGGCTTGGATCGACGATTTCAAGATGCGCGCAGCGAAAGCCGGCGAGGACATTAAGGCGAAGATCGGCGCCGACGCAACGGTATCGGTCATCGAGACCTTCGACAAGGACGTATACGTGTTCGGCGACAACTGGGGACGCGGCACCGAAATTTTGTATCAAGCAATGGGATTAGCTATGCCTGCCAAAGTAAAAGAAATGACGAAGAAAGACGGCTACTACGCGATTTCGGCGGAAGTGCTTCCGGAGTATATGGGCGACTACGTTATTTTTAGTAAAAATGCCGACGCCGACAACTCGTTCCAACAGACGGAGACGTACAAGAATACGCCGGCGGCCCAAAATAACCACATATTCGAGGTCGACGCGAAGCGGTTCTACTTCAACGACGCCACGACGCTGGATTACCAGCTCGATACGTTCATTCAAGATTTTCTCGGCAATTAATCTTACTTAAAGAAGGGGCTCCCCTGTAGGGGGCTGCCTTCTTCTACTTCTATGGGAGAAGTGATAAGCGACGTATGAGCACTCGAAATCGGCAATCAAGCTTATTTCTGTTAAAAATTGTGCTGAGCCTGGCGGCTCTTGCCGTCATGTTCAGCCTTGCCATGCTGTTCGGCGCGAAGGATGTCTCGCTCCGGGAGCTGTGGCTTGTTCTGTCCAACCAACCGAATAGCGACAAAATCGTGACGCTGCACGAAATCCGCTTCCCTCGCGAAGTGGCGGCCATGCTGGTCGGCGCGGCTCTCGCGGTATCGGGCGCGATCATGCAAGGCATGACGCGCAACCCGCTGGCCGATCCGGGGCTGCTCGGATTGTCGGCGGGGGCAAGCGTAGCGCTTGCCTTGGCCGTGACGATGATGCCGGGACTGAACTACTTCGGCATTATGATTGCCTGCTTCATCGGGGCGGCTGTCGGTACGCTGCTCGTTATCGGCCTGAGCGCGATGAAGAAGGGCGGCATGTCGCCGTTCCGCATCGTCCTGGCCGGCTCGGCCGTGTCCGCTTTTCTCTATGCGATATCCGATGGAGCGGGCCTGCTGTTCAAAAGGTCCAAGGATGTGACGATGTGGACGGCCGGCGGACTGATCGGAACGACGTGGGGACAGGTGCAAGCGATCGCGCCCGTCATCATCGGCGGCATTATCGTCGCTCTGCTGCTGTCCAAGCAGTTGACGATACTCAGCTTGAACGAAGAAGCGGCGGTCGGCTTAGGCTTGAAAACGGCGCATATTAAAATCGTTCTGAACATCGTCATCATTCTGCTTGCCGGGGCGGCCGTCGCGCTGGTCGGGAACATGGCCTTTATCGGGCTTATGATTCCGCATATCGTGCGCGCGCTGTTCGGAATCGATTATCGTTCGATTTTACCGATGGCGGCGATATGGGGAGCGATATTCATGCTGCTGGCGGACACGCTCGGGCGGACGATCAACGCGCCGTACGAGACACCCGTGGTGGCAATTATTGCGGCGTTGGGATTGCCGTTCTTCCTATTCGTCGTGCGCAAAGGAGTTAAGTCGTTATCATGAAGCAATCGGCATTGATTCGCAAACAAAGATTGGTCGTCGCCGGACTGCTGCTCCTTATCGTCGCAACGTTCGCCGTAAGCATGGGCATCGGCTCCTCCTCGGTGTCCTACGGACGTCTGCTGCCGACGCTGTTCGGGCAAGGGACGTTCAAGGAAAACTTCGTTGTATTCGACATTCGGCTGCCGCGCATTATTATTACGCTGCTGTCCGGCATGGCGCTTGCGCTGTCCGGCTCGATTCTGCAAAGCATCACGCGCAACGATCTGGCCGATCCCGGCATTGTCGGCATTAACGCCGGAGCGGGCGTGGCGATCTCGGTATTTTTCTTATACACGCCGATCGAACCGGGCTCCTTCGTCTATATGCTGCCGATTGTCGCATTCGCGGGCGCTCTCCTGACGGCTGCTTTAATCTACTTGTTCTCTTACTCGAGATCGGGGGGCTTGAATCCGATTAAGCTCGTGCTTGTCGGGGTAGGCTTCTCGCTCGCGCTGTCCGGCATTATGATCGTCATCATTTCTTCGGCGGAGCGGGCGAAAGTCGATTTTATCGCCAAGTGGCTGGCCGGCAACATATGGGGAGCGGATTGGCCGTTTATATGGGCGATTCTGCCTTGGCTGATCGTTCTGATTCCGTTCACGCTCTATAAGTCGAATTCGCTCAACCTGCTGAATTTGAACGAATCGATTGCGGTCGGAGCGGGCGTCTCGGTCAATCGGGAGCGAGTCTTTCTCCTTATCGCGGCGGTCGCGTTGGCCGCTGCCGCCGTATCGGTCACCGGCGGCATCGCGTTTATCGGTCTAATGGCGCCTCACATTGCCAAGTCGATCGTCGGGCCGCGCAATCAGTTGTACATTCCCGTTGCCGTACTGATCGGCGGGTGGCTGCTGCTGCTGGCCGATACGATCGGCCGCAACATCGTCGATCCCGACGGCATTCCGGCGGGCATCATGGTGGCGCTGATCGGCGGACCTTATTTCCTCTATCTGTTGATGAAGCGAGCTTAACCGCATAAGCCTCCCTGCCGCAAGGCATGGGAGGCTTATTTTATTGCCGGGGGAAGGCCCCTCCTCTAATGTTCGGCCGGTTGCCGTACAGGGCGTAGAATCGGAAGCTGCGCGGAATCGGCGGTTTGTGCCGTGACCCTCCCCCCCCCTCTTGTCCCTGAAATGGTTAATATTTGAACTATCGAATGGAGTCTAGTAAAATCGTTATCAATTCTATTATTTCAGTCTGGAGGGGGAAACGCATTGAGAACGATAGCGGCGGCGGCTGTAATCGTGCTGAGTCTGCTGTTTGCCGGCTGCTCGAGTGATGGCGGCGACGGCATGCTCGACAGAGACAAATCGTATAAGCTCAAAGTGCTGTATACGGATCAGGAGAGCTTTATGGAGAAGTACGGCTATTATATTCAAGCGGATTATCCCAATATCGAGCTTCAAGTCGTCCCGATAGCGGACGTATGGCAGAGCGGGTCGTTCGAGGATATCCAGCGGAACTTGGTGCGCAGGATGGAGGCGGAGGAGCCGGACCTAGTGTTCCTGCAATCGTGGCAAATGCCGCTGCTGCAGCAGGCCGGCCAATTAAAGCCGCTCAAGCATCTGCTCGGCAGCGAGACGATCGGCAATCTTCATCCGGGCGTGAAGCGCTTGCTGGAGCGGGAGGGCGACGGAGAGCTGTACAGCATCGCGACGACGTTTATTGCGGAAGCCGTATTTTACAATAAAGATTTATTTCAGCGGTATCGAATTCCGGTCCCGGACGATACGGCTGACTGGAAGCAACTGCTGGAGCTTGCCGGGCGGTTCCCGAGCGGCGAGACGCTTGGCTTTTATTGGCCGCCGGCCGACCCGGGCATCCTGCTGGAGACGATTGGCCTATCTGAAGGATTATCTTATATCCAGAATCAGAACGGCCGGGCGGCGGTGGCGATGAACACCGACAGTTGGGCCAACATAGCGAAGCGCTTGAAAGCGGCGTACGACGCCGGGGCGACGAATCGACCGGACGAGAACGGCTCCTCCGACGGCGAAGACTTGTTTCGGAAGGGAGAGGCTGCGATTACGGCGGCGGACAGCGGCTACGCGCAGAAGCTCGTGGATGCCGGCGTGTCCTTCGAATGGGGCGTGCTGCCTCTGCCTAGCGCAGACCTGACGAAGATGGTCCTAATGCCGGAATATTTGATCGCGATCAACAAGAACAGTCGGCATGCGGAAGAGGCGGCCGCATTGATCCGGTACATACAAGGCGACAAGATATCGAGATTGCTGTACAACGTCTCGTCGATGCTTCCAAGCTCCATGACGTCGACCATTGCGGCCGACGATTCGCATCCGCTTCATTATATGTACACGCGGGATGCGGACACGGCGGCTTTGGATAGCTGGGAGCGGATTCAGAACATGCCGCTCGAATTCGCGAGCCGCTTCCATGAGACGATTCAATCGATGATGGCCGGCAAGATCGAGGTAAGAGAGGGGCTGCAAAGCATTGAACAGTTCGGCAATGAACAACTGCAATAAATCTTACTCGCGGGGGCGCTGGCGCTTCGTTACGCTGGCGCTGACATTAACGACGCTTGCGGCGGTCCTCTCCTGCTGCTCGGACGTCCGGCGGGAGCCGGAGGACAAGCCGGCGGCTCAGGAGCTGAAGGTGCTTTACGCCGACAGGGAGAGCTTCTATCGGGATTACGGGAATTTTATTATGCTCCGGCTGCCGGATATTCAATTCAAGGTCATACCGACGGCTTCGTTGTATGGAGGCGACCGTCCTGCAAACGAAGTCCTGACGGAGTTGATTACGGAGCGAAGACCGGACCTGATGTTCCTGCTCCCGCATCAGCAGCGTCTATTGCAGCAGCGGCGGGAGCTGCTGCCGCTTGACGGCCTGCTTGACGAGGATACGCTGGCGAACGTGCCCGCTAACGTGAAAGCGCTGCTTGCTTCCGACCGGGAAGGGGATAGCGGACTGTATGGCGTACCCACCTCCTTTAATACGGAGCTGCTGTTGTACAACAAGGATTTATTCGCGAATAGCGGCATTCCGCTGCCTTCAGGGGGGATGAGCTGGCAATCCTTCATCGACTTGGCAAGGCGATTCGCCGGCTCGACCGCGGCCGGCTTCTATTCGATGGGGTCCGGTCCGGCATCGCTTACGCTGAAAGTCGGCTCTTCGGAAGGGCTCGCTTACGTGAACAAGGAGCGAACGGCGATGACATTCGATACGGCCGGATGGGCTAAAGTAGTCGAGAAGATTAAGCCTTTATATGAAGACGGAGTCGTCCTTGAGGCGAGCGGCGCTTTGTTTGACGATCCGTTCCTCGATGGAAAAGCGGCAATGACGATTCGCGGAGTCGATTACTACAGGCAACTGGAGAGGACGAACGTACCGTTCAAATGGGGCGTGGCGCCGGCTCCCGGCGGCGATCCGTCCCGTATTCCGCTCGATCTAATGGAAGTGATGGCGATCAGCCGGGATAGCGTGAACGCGGAGGCTGCCGCTGCGGTTATTCAATTCATTATGAACGATTCATTAAACGTGCTGGAGAAGAGCATCAAGTCGGCGCTTCCCGCTACGCTGGCATCGCCGATCAGCCAGGACCCGGAGCATCCGCTCCACTTCATGTACACCCAGTCGGCCAACCCGAATTTTCGCTTGAATGAAGAAAGGCTGCAAGGCTTGTCGGAGTCGTTCTTGAGGGATTATACGGCGTTTCTAATGGATCAAATGCAGAAGATCGTAGACGGCCAGCTTGATGTCAGAGAGGGGCTGCACAGTATCGAAGAATACAGCAACGCGCTGCTTGGAAGCGAACGAAGTAAAGGGGGATAAGTAATAGGTGAAGCATACCGTTCAGGCTGTCGAAAATGTCTCGATAGCCCGCGAACAGAATATAAGCGTCCCTGAGGGTCTCTGAGGGGCGCTTATTTCGTTCAGAACCTCGCACGCAGTTGAATAAGCGCTCCGCAAGGCTGCCTAATCGCTCGCTATGTACTGGAAGTAACGTTGGTTCAGAGAATAGCTGCGCGTGCGAGACGCTTAATCGGGAACCGAATGGTCGGGAGTGAGCTTAGGAGCCAGTGTCCGGCTCTTATTTAATATCAGGCATGTGTATGTAGGTAGGTATGGGGTCGTCCGGCGACAGTCATGCGGAGGAACAACGCGTTCCGGGAGCCGCGAGCCGTGCGAGAGAAGAGTGATTCGATAGCGGAGCTGTTGCAGCCGATGATGGGAAGGCCGGGTGTACAGCAACGTCGACCGGGGACGGATAGACAACGACCGGCTCCTCTGAGGAAAGCGGCCCGGCAGCGGGCCGCTCTTTGCTGTTGTCGCGATGCGGCCGGCGGCTTCAATGCTTGCGGCGGGCGAAGGAGCCATTCAACGGCGGCGGCGAGGGCTGCTTGTCTGCTGCCAATGTGCGGGGCGGACAAGCGTTGGGGAAAGCTTGGCGGCCGCGTCTCCTGTCGCGGCGTTAAGCTGGAATTGGGTCAGGAATAGACTGCCCGTCAAATCGGCTCCGCTCAGATCGGTATCCCGCAGGTCGGCCCCGATCAGATCGGCCCCCCGCAAGTCGGCGTCCTTCAGATTCGCGGCAATTAAGCATGCGCCCCGCAAGTTCGCGTAACGAAGGTCGGCCCCCCGCAGATTCGCACCGATCAGATCGGCACCGCGACCGACCGATTTCGGATGCTTAAGCAAGCCATTAAGCTGGCGGAGCCCGTCGCTTCGCATCAGCTCGCTCGTCTGAAGTAGCCACACGTTAACTTCCGCCCGGTACGCGGACATGTTCAGGTTCATGATTTCTCCTGGCTGAAGTCCAGTCAGGCGCAGCGTCTCCTCGTACGCCGCTTGCAGCTCGTTGCGGATCGATCGCGCAGCCGGAACGTTCAGCGCCTCGGTCAAATACCAGAGCAGCTCATGCAGTTGCCGCATGATCGGAAATACGTCGAACATGGCCGGGGTCGTCTCAGGCGCTTGTCGCCAGTCGCGGCCGCCGAACGTATGCCGGGAAACCTGCTGTCCTGCGCCGAAGCAGTCGTATACCGTACAGCCGCGAAAGCCTTGTTGTTTTAGCGAGCCATGAATGCCGCAGCGAAAATCGGCTTGCAGATTGCGGCAAGGCTGCCCCGCTTGTTTGCTCATGGCAAAATCGGATGAAGCGGCGAAGGACAAGGCGACGCAGCATAAGCCGAAGCAGCTTTCGCAATCGGCGCTTAACTGCGGGCGGTTATTGCCCGGACTCGGTTCGGAATGCAGGGACATAGTCATTCTCCTCAAAATAATCGGAGTGGAAAAACATCATTTTGCGGCAGATGCTATCCTCATAATAGCATGAGCGGCGTTGGACCGAGCAATAGAAATAGAGGCAGGCGGCAACCGCGGCAAGCAAGAAGAATTTCAAGCGAGACAGCCTTTCTATGTATCGTCATAAAAGAGTTATATAGAGGACGTGCCACGCTTCGTCAAGAGATGATCCGGATTTGTATTATGCGAGAATATTCGACAGGCTTTTTGGCAATATCCGTTGACGTTTTCCAAATATGAGAATAATATAATGTTACTGTTCAATAATTTTTCACAATTGGAGGAGACTTACTAATGGGCGCAGCGGCCACACTCATGCTGGTTACGGCAATTCTGGAATTGATATTGGGGATTCCTTTCCTTGGGGGTTCGATCGTTATGTTTTTCTTCTACGTTCCCCTATTTGTAATGCTTATCATGCATGTTATTTCGCTGGTCCTCGTGTCCAGAGAAAATAAATCTAAAGCGGGCAATATTCTAGGCATCGTAACGTCCTGCCTCGCTTGGATTCCTTTTGTCGGAATGGCGCTGCATCTCGCGACGGCCATTACGCTCTTCGCGACGTTCAAACAATCGAGCCGTTCTTAATAGGCTTCTCTTCTGATTGGGTAAAGGAGCTAATAGAATGAATCAAGACTACAATTCATCCGGATTCCCGCCATACCAGCAGCCGTCGAATTTCCAACCGCCGAAGACGAACGGCAAGTCGATTGCGGCACTGGTATTGGGCATTCTGGGAATCGTCATCCCGTACATCGGGTTGATCCTTGGCATTATTGCCATCGTCATAGCGAGAAGCTCGCTCAACGAAATTAAACGCACGGGCGAGCAAGGACGGGGAATGTCGATTGCAGGCCTCGTGTGCGGCATTGTCGGAACGGCGCTTTACAGCTTGATCTTTTTGTTTTTGATTGTTGTGGCCATTATTGCCTTCGGTTCCAGCGCATAGAACACAGATAGAAGAGCCGGACTTCTCGCTTGTACGCGAGAGTCCGGCTCTTGCTGTATGCCTTAGAGAGCGGAGGCTTCCTCCGGCTCTGTGGCAACGCAACGCTTCGAGACGCTTTGCTTGCCCTTGCATCACTTTTAGTGTCACAGCAGTCGGTCCGCGGCCACTTTCCGATCGCTTGCATCACTTTTAGTGTCACAGCAGTCGGTCCGCGGCCACTTTCCGATCGCTTGCATCACTTTTAGTGTCACAGCAGTCGGTCCGCGGTCACTTTCCGATCGCTTGCATCACTTTTAGTGTCACAAGAGGAGGGCCGCGGTCACTTTCCGATCGCTTGCATCACTTTTAGTGTCACAGCAGTCGGTCCGCGGTCACTTTCCGATCGCTTGCATCACTTTTAGTGCCACAGCAGTCGGTCCGCGGCCACTTTCCGATCGCTTGCATCACTTTTAGTGTCACAGCAGTCGGTCCGCGGTCACTTTCCAATCGCTTGCATCACTTTTAGTGTCACAGCAGTCGGTCCGCGGTCACTTTCCGATCGCTTGCATCACTTTTAGTGTCACAAGAGGAGGGCCGAGCGATAAAGCCTGCATTTGCACGCCAATTGTGCAGAGTTCGACACGCTACGCGAATCTTGTCCACGATCTTAACGTTTGCGCGACATCGGCGCCTTCGAGGATCATGCGGTTGATTTCTTCGTTAATGAGCTGGCGTGAAGCGTTCCATTTCTCATTGATGTAGAAGCCGCTGATCTGCACATGGTCCAGCTCCTGAATGTACCGCGACCAGATCGGATGCTCGGCCATGCCGCTTTGCTCTGCGAGCGAGCGTGTGATCGGGAGCGTACGGGCGGAACGGAACGCATCCGGCCGCCGCAGGTTGTAATGATTCAGAAATTCCCAAGCCAGCCGCGGGTTTCGCGACTTGGACGTGATGCCTGCGGCTCCCATGTAAATCATGTTGGCTAACTGTCCGCCCGGCATGTTCGGCAAGCCGACAACGCCGAACCGATCGCCCAGTCCGTGATCCAGGCAGCCGCCCGTAAACCAAGTAAAGCTGAAAATCATCGCGAACCCTTCGTGCAGCTCGCCCGCCTCGGAAGGCTCTTCCGGCTTCCGAATAATTTGATGCACGCGGTAGGCCTCCGTTACTTTCCGAAAGGCTTCAATAGCGGCAGGCTGATCGACGCTGCCCCGTGCCGTACCGTCCGGCGCAATAAGGCGGCCTCCGTTGCGCATAATAAACGGCTCGAAAAATTCGATATCGACACCGATGCCCAGACCGAACTGGCTTGCTACGCCCCGCTCGTTGCGAATCGTCAGCTTCTCGCCAAGCGCCATCATGTCGTCCCAAGTCCACCCCTCCGTCGGATAGGGAAGACCGGCCCGGTCGAACTTCTCTTTATCGTACAAAATAAGCGGAACCGATACGTCCACTGGCAAGCCCGGAAGGGTGCCGTCCTTGCAAGCGATACGCATAATGCCCGGATTGAGATCCTCTCGCAGGCCCGGTACTTCGTTCACGTAAGGCAGCAGGTTAACGAACATGCCCGGGCGGTTGAACAGCGACCAGCCGCCCGATTCGATAATGTCCGGCGCCTCGTCGGAGTTGAATGCTTGCAGCGCCTCGTAATGATCGGTCGCTTGCTCCACGATAACTCGCACATCGGGATGTTCCCGCTCGAAGGATGCGATGGCATCATTAATATTGTTCAAATTTTGAAACTCGGTCAAATATCGAATCTCCGTTATATGACTCACAATAATTGCTCCTTCTCTGCGTAATGGATCGTTTTCTCCAAATATTCAATTGCCGCCGCTTCGAATGTCCGCGCCTGCTCCAGCAGAGTCGCGCAGGCTTCGCATTGCTCCGCCGTCATCACCGACGCCGCCCGGACGAACGGCACGGCGGCGCTTAGCTCGGCGAGCGCTTCGCCCGCTTGCTCGTAGGCCTCCGATGCCAGCAGAGCCAGCCGCATCGCTTCGCCTTCGAATGGCACGGTGCGCAAATAGTGCGCCGCATACGTCCGCGTATTCGCGTAGACGGCGGCAAGCTGGCCCAGGCCGTATCGGTTCGGCGGCTTATCCGGTCCGCCGCGCAAATGCTCGATCCAGCGTTCGTATGCCGCAAGGCCGGTCGTGTACGACAAATAGGTCGTCATCGGGCAGTAGGCCCATCGGTTCTTCGAATAGTCGATCGCGAACCGGATCGCCTGCTCCGCATCGATGCGCCGTCGGCGAACGGCGGCCGCCCCCGGCTTGCGCGGAATGGCGGGCGAAGCGGGTCCGCTTGCGCCGTCCATATTCCGTCTGCCATCGATTGCGGCGAGAAACCGGACGGGGTTGCTCGCGATGTCCTCGTAGGCGAGCGTCTTGCCGCCGGGCTTCATGACGTCGGTCAGGCGAACGGCCTGCTCCTCGTCGTCATAGCCGTAAATCAACGACCATTCGTGAACGTAAGGACGCGAGACGGTTGTGTCGAAGTAGAGCACCGTTGCGCCCTGATCGATGTATTTGCGGATGAATGGAATAACGGCCTCTTCAATCGGCAGGACGACTGGGAAGCGCTCGACCGCTCCAAGCAGCGGAACCGGCGAATCGGATAATTGACCGCACAGCAGCGTCGTCTCATAGCCAAGCCGCCCCAACAATTGCTGAACCGTCTTGCGCCAATCGAACATGTAAATGCCGTCCGCGAACGTCGTTCTGTCCGATATTTGCATGCGAAAGGCGAAGCCGGATAGGCCCATAAGCTCGGCCGTTTCATGCTCGTCGCCTAGGGCGGCCAGCATAAGGCCGATCCTGTCGATCAAGGTAATGGATGCCGAAGCATGAGGCGGCCAAGCGGGCAGCTCCAGCCGCTTGCTCTTGACCAAAGTGCTTCCTCCCTTCTCGGGCTGCAGGCCAAGGGAGGCGCGAATCTGCTCGCTGCGCAGCTTCCGGCGGGAGCGGTGAATATACGTATAGACGGTGCCGGTCGTCGTCCGGTACATGGACGCGATCTCATCCGGACTGAGCTGCCGGAAGAAGTAGGCTTCAAATATGCCGCGTTCTTTGTTCGACAAGCAGTGCAGCAGCGCGTGGATCGTCTCGTACAGTTCCTTGCGCATGAGATGCTCGGCCGGATCGTGCTCGTCATCCGCCGCCGCTTTCGAGGCGGAGCGGGTCAGATGGAACAGGACGTCGTCCAGATCGTTCCATTCGATATGGGCGCCGTCCGTCTCCGACGGTCTGAACGCGGCGAACGGCTTCTCCTTCCGGTACGGACCGCCGCGCCGCAAGCGCATATACGCCTGATTCTGCACAATGCGATGCAGCCACGACAGGAATCGGCTAGAATCGTGCAGCGTCCCGATATGCAGAAAAGCGCGAATGAGCGCATCCTGCACAATATCGTCGGCCATATGCGGATCTCCGGTCATCCGCTCGGCCCACCCCTTGACCCGGTGGCGATGCTGCTCGATCAGTTCGCCGAACGCTTCCGTGTCGCCCTGACGCGCCCGCTCGGCGAGCACCCGGCTGCGCCGGTCCTCCGCGGTTTCCCTAGATTCGGATGGAATGGCCGCCGCTCCATTTGTTTCGTAAACTCCCATGTCCGCCCTCCGCGTCCTCAGTTGTCCTCGCCCTACAGAAAGACTGATGCCCTGAGCCGAATTATTTTGAACAGAAGTAGAAAAAATCGTGGAAATATTTTAAAAGCGGGAATTTGCAATCAAGGAAATATTAACAGGATTATACAAATTAATTGCATCGCACGCTATATGAATTTTTGGGAGATTCTGAAACCTTTCGACAGATTTGAACGTCTGCACATAGGAGAAGCGCCATTTTACAATTAACGATAAAATGTGCAGATAGGAGAGGATAGCAATTTCGTACGCCATAGCATTCCTTGTATCCTTCTTGATCGTATACGTTTTAATTCCGCCGCTCGGGAAGCTAGGGTTCCGACTTGATTTTGTGGACAAGCCCCGCGCGGACGTCGAGCGCAAAATTCACCGGAGGCCCATTCCGCTTACGGCCAGCTATGCGATTTTTATCGGATTCATTGCGACTTATTTTATTTATGTACACGGATTTACGGGGCAGACCGGCGCGATTATCGCGGGCTCGCTGCTTCTGCTGACGATCGGAACGGTCGACGATTGGTACAAAACGAAAGGCAAAGACTTTCCGTCGCTGCCGAAGTTTATCGTCCAGTTGTCGGCCGCCGTGCTCGTGTATGCCTCGGGCATTCAGTTCCACGGGTTTGCGAACCCGCTGACCGGACACTTCATGAACTTTCCGGAATGGCTGCAATTTATGCTGACCGTGCTGTGGATATTCGGCGTGACGACGGTTATCAATTTCTCCGACGGGATGGATGGGCTCGCAGGCGGCCTGTCCGCGATATCGGCCGGCACGCTGTTCGTCGTAGCGCTGGCAATGGGCCAGAGCGAGTCCGCGATGATGGCCATTATACTCGTCGGCGTGACGGTCGCTTATTTGCGGTACAACAAGCCTCCGGCCAAAGTGTTCATGGGCGATGCGGGAGCGACGTTCCTCGGCTTTATTCTCGCGGTCATTGCGTTGGACGGCGCCTTCAAGCAGGCGACGGTGCTGTCGATTTTTATTCCGATTCTGGCGCTCGGCGTGCCGATCTTCGACAATCTGTTCGTCGTGGCAAGACGTCTCCTCCAGGGCAAACCGATTTATCAGGCGGATGCGAGCCAAGCGCATTACCGGTTGCTTCGCACCGGGCTGAATCCGAAGCAGGTCGTGCTGTTCCTGTATCTGGTCAGCAGTTGTTTCAGCCTGTTCTCGATCATACTGTTGCTGCTCCAGCAGCAGTGATGGCGGCGGCGGTTCCACGGCATTGGAAAATTCGAGATTTTTTTTTATGAATTAGGGGCTGTAACGGCTGCCGTCCGGCATGCTGTTACGGCCTTTGTTGATAGGGGGATCAAGGCCATCGTATGATGATGTACGTCTAATTGATATACGGTGCAGAGTACAATGCCAATCGGGTGATTGACGAGCATATGAACGGGACGCTCGAGCTACCGGCTTTCGGGGAACCGTGATGATACGGGCACCCGACAGGCAGAGCAGAAGAAGCAACGCGGGCGGACGTTTGTGTCTCGGGGCGATAGAGCTATGTAAGTGATGTACGGCATGCATGCTTTGGACCGATAAGCGGTATGCCGTGTGAAGCTACTGTACGAAGTGCAGCCTGTGTCGGCGAGGGACTCCATTGATGAGCGCGATTGGGCAAAAAGGGTGCATAATAGGCAGTTGTCTCATTGCGGTCGGCTATTTGCAGAGGAGTCCCTGCACACCGTGCAGGGACTCGCAGCGCCGAAGCGCTGCGCCCGTTCAGCGCCAACGGCGCGCCGGTGCGCCATTATTGCCCGCGTCAAGGAGCCGGGACGCCGGATGGGCGCGGCATGCTCCTGTAGTTTTCTCCCCATTCCTTCATAAGCAGGATGATCGGAACCAGCGTTCGTCCGAACTCCGTCAGCGAGTATTCGACTTTCGGAGGCACTTGCTGATACACCTCGCGGTGGACGACTCCGTCCTCCTCCAGTTCTCTTAATTGGAGCGTGAGCATACGCTGCGTAATGGCGGGGCAGATGCGCCTGAACTCGTTGAACCGTTTGGGCCCTTCGATCAGATGGTACAGCAGCACGCCTTTCCACTTGCCTCCGATGACGTCAAGCGTATGGCCGACGGGACAGGCTTCGCCGCTTACGGATTCGTCGAAATTGTTTTTGCGGTAACGCATAGGGCAACGTTCAGCTCCTCTATTAATCAAAGTATCTTTATTGATACTACATCACATTATTGTGCGTACTTACTATTTTAGTGTACAGACGTTAAACTTACAATTGGATAGACTAGTTTCTATATAAAGGAGTTGGAGTGCTATGACAGTGGCAGAGACGATGAAAGCGGTAGGCTTATATAAATATTTGAGCATCGAGCACCCGGACAGCTTGCTGGACGTCGCGATCGAGAAGCCGGCCGCGACAGGCCGCGACCTGCTGGTCCGCGTGAAGGCGATATCGGTCAACCCGGTCGACACGAAGGTACGGGCGCCGAAGGAGCGCGAAGAGAGCGCGCCGCGCGTTCTCGGCTGGGATGTGGCGGGCGTTGTCGAGCAGGCGGGTCCGGATTGCACGCTGTTCCGGCCGGGCGACGAGGTCTATTACGCGGGCAGCATCACCCGGCCGGGCGGCAACAGCGAATTCCACCTCGTGGACGAGCGCATCGTCGGCGGCAAGCCGGCATCGCTTGATTATGCGGAGGCCGCGGCGCTGCCGCTTACGGCGATTACCGCTTGGGAATCGCTGTTCGACCGGCTCGGCGTATCCCGCGATGCGGCCGTTAACGCCGGGAAATCGATTCTGATCGTCGGAGCCGCAGGGGGCGTCGGCTCGATTGCGATTCAGTTGGCGAAGCATGCGGGCTTGACCGTCATCGGTACGGCGTCCCGTCCCGAGTCGGCCGAATGGGCCGTTCGGATGGGGGCGCATCATACGATCAATCATCAGGAGGCGTTCCAGCCTCAGATCGCTTCGCTCGGCGCGTCGCATGTCGATTATATTTTGTGCCTGAACAGCACGGAGCAGCACTGGGTCAATATGAGCGAGGCTATTAAGCCGCAGGGCAAAGTATGCTTGATCGTGGAGACGAAGGAGCCGCTCAATCTGACGCTGTTCAAGAACAAAAGCGTGGCAATCGCGTGGGAGCTTATGTTTACCCGGTCCATGTATCAGACCGATGACATGATCGAGCAGCATAAGCTGCTGAACGAGGTGGCGGCGCTCGTCGATGGCGGCGTCGTCCGGACGACGCTGACGGAGAAGCTGTCGCCGATCAACGCGGCGAATGTGCGGAAGGCGCATGCCATCGTAGAGACCGGACGGACGCTCGGCAAAGTCGTGCTGGAGAATTGGGAATAGTCGAGGCCCAAGACGGAGCCCGATAACAAGACGATAGCCTGCGTACAAGAAAAAAACCCCTGCGGTCGCGAAACCGCAGGGGCTTTTTCGTTTGCAAGGCGCTCGACATGCGGCCGGTTCTACCGACCGCCGTTGTGCGAGCCAACCCAACCCGCTCGCGGCTCCCGGTCCGGGAACCGGTGGTTAGCTCGTAAAGCTTCTCGTAATTTTGCTTAAATACGAGCGGCGGGCGACGAGGAAGTAGAGGCTTTGCATAACGATGTAGATGCCGACGACCACCAGCGAATATTGCATCGCGCTCGTCGAGAGCAGATTGCCGAGCGCCTTCATGGCGAACATCGTATGCACGATGCCGACGAAGCAAGGGACGAAGAAAATGATCGCGATTTGCGTCGTCACCGTTCGGCGGATTTCGTTCAGCGTCATCCCGATCCGGTTAAGCGAGCGGAATTGGTCGCGATCCTCCTCCAGCTCGGTGAACAGCTTGAAGTAGATCATGCTGCCGGAGGCGATGAAGAACAGGATGCTGATGAACAGGCCGATGAACAAGGTGAGCGCCATCGATTGCTTCGTCGCGGCGTAGAGCGCTATGCGGTTATCGAAGGCTGTCTGCTGATCCGGCGGAACGAGCGCTTCGATCTTGGCCGCCGTCTTGCCTGCGGACGTCCAATGGTTGAGCTCGAAGCCGTATACGACCGTCTTGTTGTCGTCCGGCACGGTCAACATGATTTCCTCGTACTGAGCGGTGTCGACGACGAGCAGCTCGTGCGCCACGCCTCCCGGATAAGCGACCGTTCCGCCGCTGACCTGACGGTCGATCGTTAGCGACAGCTCCATTCTGCCGTCGTCGACCCCGACATGCAGCGGCTTGCCGATCTCCGTCAGAGGCTGCGTCACTTCCTTGTACGGAATAACATATACCGCATGTCCCGGATCGACCTTCAACGTGGGGCGATTGCGATGCAGCTTCTGCCCGTATTCGTTATAGGCATCCTCCGATACAATCATAGCCGCAGTCGTCTTCGTGCTTCGTCCGATGACGGGAAGCTTCGCGGATGCGCCGACCAGCTTCACTTCGTAGTCGAGCCCGACGCCGTCCTGCTTCAGAATGTCCCGGACCTTCTCGGGATCGAGCACGGCGTGGGTATTCAACCCTTTCTCGTAGTAGCCGATCGTCTGCGGCACCAGATCCATCTGCTGCTCCTTCGAACTGAGGAAGAACACGTAGAATGTGCCCGAAGCGGTCAGGATGACGGCGCTCATGACCGACACGGTGAACAGAATGCGGGCGTTGTCCTTCATTTTGAACACGAGCTGGGAGATGGTCATTAAATTCGTCTGTTTGTAATAGACCGCTTTTCTCCTCTGCAACCATCGGAATATGATGATGCTCGCCTGCGTGAACAGGAAGAACGTCCCGATGACGACGAGCGCGACGACCGGCAGCATATAGACGATCGCGTTCATCATGTTCATCGTATACGCCATATAGTAGCCTGCGCCCAGACAGCACACCGACAGCAGCACGAGCCAGAAGGAGGCCAGCGGAGGCGATTTCGGCTTCTTGGACGCTTTCAGCAGATCGATAATCTGGCTTCTTCCGACCTGGAACAGCGTGAAGAGCGTAATGATGAGGAACAGAGCAAAAAATCCGACCGCCGTCAGCAGGAGCGCCTTGCCCGCAATGAAGAACCGGATCGGATTCTCCATATCGAGCAGATTGGACAGCGCCATGAAGAACAGCTTGGCGAACAAGGCGCCCAGCCCGATGCCGGCCCCGATGGCGAGCAGCGATGTCGCAACATTTTCGTACAAGACCATTCGGCGCATCTGCCCCTTCGTCATGCCGAACAACGAGAGCAGGCCGAACTCCTTCTTCCGCGATTTGAGGAACGCCGACATGGAATACAGAATGAAGAAGAACGAGAAAATAACGATAATATATTCGCAGAACATCATTCCGCTGCGAACGCCTTTCGCCGCATGAATATGCCCTTGCTCGACATCCGGGTGGAAAATGAACGCGGCATAGATAAAGAAGATCATGACCGAGAAGACGCTGCTTAGAAAGTAGGCGACGTATTGGTGCCAGTTGCCTCGAACGTTCTTAATTGCGACTTGTCGAAAGTTCATCGAAATTCCCTCCCAACACGCTCAGCGAATCGAGAATTTGCTGGAAGAACGCCTGCCGATTCGTACCGCGCCGTATTTCGGAGAAGAACGCTCCGTCCTTAATAAATACGATACGCTTGCAGTAGCTCGCGGCAAAAGGATCGTGCGTCACCATCATAATGGTCGCGCCCACCTGCTCGTTCAGGTCCTTCAGCGAGTCCATGACGTCCTTGGCCGCCTTCGAGTCGAGGTTGCCCGTCAATTCGTCCGCCAGCAGAATGGCCGGCTGATGGATCATTGCCCGGGCGATGGCCGCCCGCTGCTTCTGTCCGCCCGACACCTCGTACGTGCGCTTGTCGAGAATCGCGCCGATGCCGAGCAGGTCCGCGCTTTGCCGAAGTCGCTTCTCGATCTCCTTAATGCTCGTATTGTCGAGCACGAGCGGCAGAATAATGTTCTCCTTGATCGACAGCGTGTCGAGCAGGTTGAAGTCTTGAAATATAAAGCCGAGCTCCCGTCTGCGGAACAGCGCCAGCTTCCTGTCGTCCAGCACGGCCGGATCGACGCCGCCGATTTCGACCTTGCCGGACGTCGCTTTGTCGATCGTGGCGAGAATGTTGAGCAGCGTCGTTTTGCCGCTTCCCGACGGGCCCATGACGCCTACGAATTCGCCCTTCTGAATATCGAGATCGATATCGCTCAGCGCCCGATACAGCATTTTACCCTTCGATCCGTATACTTTCGTCAGCCCTTGGGCTTTCAGTACGCTCATCGTGAATCCCTCCGCTTTGCTTCTATTATGGCTTGCCGTTGCAGCAGCTATGTTCACAGTATAAGCGAGGAGGGAAACGGGACGAATTGATTTACCTTTCAAAATGATCCGCAAAGCTTACAAATTTGTCATATTCGCACCGGGTTAAGGAACGAGTCCTTGATGAATGGCGACGCTGCCGTGACAATAAATCGTGACCGTCGTACCGCGGCCAAGAGCCGATTCAATCGCAATGTCGTGGCCCAGCCGGTTGCACACCTCCCGGGCAAGGTAGAGCCCCATGCCGGTCGACTCTTCGATCAGCCGCCCGTTCTCGCCGGTAAAGAACGGATCGAACACGCGGGGCAGGTCGTGCTCGGCAATGCCGATGCCCTCGTCCGTCACCGACAAGGCGGAGCCCCCGCCGGGCAGCGGCTCCACAGCGACGTGCAGCGTTTTGCTGCCCGGCTTGTCCTTCGAATATTTGATCGCATTCGTCATCAATTGGTTCAGCACGAACGTCAGCCATTTCGCATCCGTCTCGACGATTGTATCGCTTCCCTCCACGCGCGGAAAAATTGAGGCCCGGATGCACGCCTTCTTATGGCCGTTGATCGTCTGGCGGATCAGCGGAAGCAGCGCGACGCGATCGATTCTTACGTCCATGCGGAACTGATCCAGCCGCGCCGTATGCAGCATCGTCTCCAGCCCGCGGGAGATGCGCTCCAGCTCCTCTTGAATGCTGCCGCGCAGCATGGAATCGTCGGACAAGTCATGTCCGGATCGTTCCGCGGCCTGCTGCAGAAGCAGGTCAATGACCGACACGGGCGTCTTCATATGGTGAACCCACTGATTCGTGAAATGCAAATGCTGCTCCCGCTGGCGCCTGTAGTCGGCGAGCTCGTCTGCGAACGCTTTGTGCTGCCGTGCGAGCAGCCGCTGCACAGCCTCCTGCTCGCGGGTGACGCCGTCGCGCACGCGCATGATCGAGATCGCGCTGGGCTTGTCCTCGGCGAGCATGTCGGCGACCTGACGGTAATAAGGGCGCTGGCGCGCATAGTCCCAGACGAACCAGCCGAATACGACGACGGAAGCTAGCACGATCATGTACACGACATTGCCGAGATCGGGCACGTAGCCGTCGTGCTGCCGCTCCATCGAGACAATGAGCACGACGAAGAGGAGCGCCAAATAGAAGGCGGCGATATATGGCAGCCGGTCGAGCAGGAACGACCGAATTGTAAAGATCCGTTTCGCCGCAGGCTCGACGGCGGGACGACTCGTCGTCGACGATAGGCGATGCTGGCCGCGCGGGTCTGAATCCGAATGCGGTTGATCGCGGTCCATAGCGGGTTCCTCCTTGCATGTTGAGATATTGGTTTCATATCCGGCGGGATAAGGCGAGCGTGGCAATTGCGGGCGCTAAGTCGGCGGTTGCGCGGCGGTCGTTGCGCCGCCGCTAGCGGCCCGTGTGGTCCGTATTGCCTGTGTCCGTCTGCGATATGTCCAATCGATAGCCTTGCCCGCGCACCGTCTCGATCGCCTTCGGCAGGCCAAGCTCCTCCAGCTTCTTGCGGACGCGGGTAACGTTGACGTTAAGCGTATTGTCGTCGACGAAATGCACGTTGTCCCACAGCGCTTCGAGCAGCTCGTCCCGGCCTACGATCCGGCCGGCCTTCGCAAGCAGCGAGGCAAGCAGAAAGCATTCGTTGCGGGTAAGATCGGCTTGGCTGCCGTTCCATTCGACGACGTTCCGGGCGCGGTCCAGCGTCAGACCGCCGGCCTTAAGCTCGTCCGCGCCCGTCGACGGAGAAGCGTACTCGCCGTAAGCGCGGCGGAGCGCGCTTTTGATTTTGGCCATGACCACATCCAGATGAAACGGCTTCGTCATATAGTCGTCGCCGCCGTTCTCGATCGCCATCACCTGATCCATGTCGCCGACCCGCGCGGACAAGAAAATAATCGGCACGTTCGACACGGTCCGAATCTGGCGGCACCAGTAAAACCCGTCGAAATGCGGCAGGTTGATGTCCAGCAGCACAAGATCGGGCTTCGCGTCGACGAACTCCTGCTTCAGCTCCCGGAATCTCGTCGCGCGGACGACATCGTAGCCGTAACGGTTGATATATTGCTGCAAAATCGAGGCAATCTTGTCGTCGTCCTCGACAATCATTATCCGATACATAAGGAGCCTCCTTATCGATGTCAAAATATAGGGTAGCCGATAATGGCTCTACTGGCAACTTGACCGGAGTCGGGGATTACGGAGTCGAAAAGGGGCGAATATAGGTGAGGCGGTTGGGAGCAGGCGTGTCGTGCGGGGCGGCGAGAGTAAAAACAGCCTTCAAGGAGCGTGATGCGCCCGAACGGTGGAGTGCGGGCGCTAAGAAGCCTGCGAGTGGCGTGCGGAGTGTGCGAGTGAGGTGCTGCAAGAGGAAAATAGCGTGCGTCGTCCGTCGCCTCGTTGCTCAGGAGGTCATGGCTTTGAAGTAGCGGTACACTTTATCGAGCTTGCCGTTCTGCCGTCCAGCCGGCTTCTCCATGCTGCCGAATTCAAAAAATTTGACTTTCCTAATGCCGACGAAACGGAACAACGCCCTCCGCATGAGCACCTTATGCGCGTTGTTCAGCCAGTACAGCGGGTAGAGCGCAGGTCCTTTCATGGTCGAAATGCAGACGACCGACTTGCCTTTAAGCAGCCCCTCGGGCAGCAGACCCTTCGTGTCCCGATAAGCAAAGTTGGAGGCGAACATCAGGTCAATATAACCGAGCAGCATGGCGGGAGGACGTCCCCACCAGATCGGGTAGACGAATACGATTTTGTCGGCCCATATCAGTTGCTCCCGGTATCGTTGCAGCGCGGGGTCCTTGTGCATATCTCTGCGGCGTTTCTGTTCATTGAACACAAGCACCGGATTGAACGACTCGGCATAAAGATCCAGCACCTGTACGTCCTCTATATGCTCATTCTCCCTGCTGCCTTTTATTACTTGCTGAAGGAAGGCGTAGCTTAAGCTGGCATGATTCGGATGAGTGAAAATAACGAGCATTTTCATAGGTCAGTTCACCTCATTAGTTATCTTTTGATAATAAAATATTACTATGCGCATCATATTGTTGTCAAATGATAATTGTCAATTCATAAACGGTTTGCTATCTTATCAAGTGAGAGGGGGAGACCGAATGGACCGGAAGAAGGCGCTATTTTACGAGATGGTATCGTTCCTTACATCCGTTCACGAGACGATGTATACGATCACGAAGGAATTGCCGCTCGGCGATATTACGCGTGTTCAATATGGAATGCTTGAATATATTGCGGTAGCGCAGCCCGTAACTTTGAGCGAAATTAGCGACTGCAAGCATATATCGATGCCGAACACCAGCCGCGAGCTGAAGAAATTGACGGACAAAGGCATGTGCGAGAAATCGGAAGCGGAAGGCGACAAGCGTAAGCAGTACATTCGGTTATCTCCGAAAGGGCAGACGTTCATGGATGCGGCATTCGCTCATATGGAGAAGAAGTTTTTGGAGCGGATCGGGCCTGTCTCCGGCGAAGAGCTGGAGCAGATTGCAGAGGCGATGGCGGTGCTGCGGACGAAAGTATTTTAGGTGAAACGACGATTGGATAAATATGAAAAAGCTGACGAACGGCTGCGGCCGTTGTCAGCTTTTTTTGGTGCGGATTGACAATGCGAAATCTGGAGCCTGCGCGAACAAAGGCTGCTTCCGGATCGGATGAAGGATCCGGGCACGGGCAGGCCTACTGTGCTTTCCGCCGCAGACGATGCGTCAGCCAGACGGCGAAGCTCAGCAGCACCGCGCCTCCCCCGGCCAGACAAACTCCGCTCCAGCCCCATAGATGCCAGGCATAGCTGCCAATTGTGGAGCCGATTGCGCCGCCCGCGAACGTCGTCACCATCTGAACGGTGTTCAACCGGCTGCGCGCCGCCGGCTCCAGCGCGTAGATGCGCGTCTGATTGGCAACCTGCGTGCCCTGCACGCCGAGATCGAGCAGGACAACGCCTGCAATCAGCGCCCAGAGCGCGCCGCCGAGCATACCGAACAGCATGTAAGCAAGCAAATTCAGCGCGATCAACGCGCCGATCATCCATTTGGTGCCGATCCGATCGGCGAGTCTGCCCACGACGGGTGCGCCGAGCGCTCCGGCCGCCCCGATCAGGCCGAACAGACCGGCGATCTGGCTGCTGTAACGATAAGGCTCTCCTTCGACATAGAACGATAATGCCGTCCAGAAAATGCTGAACGCCGCGAAGTTCGCAGCCCCGATCAGCGCCGATTCCCGCAAGACGGCATACCTTCCGACCAGTGCGCCCATCGATGCGAGCAGTTGTCCGTAGCGGAGTCCGGACGGCTGTCGGCTGTTCGGCAGCTTCATCCGTAGCAGCACGAGCAGCGCAAGCATCGCGGCGGCGGCTACGACGTACATCAGCCGCCAGCCCCATGTTCCGCCGATCAGGCCGGATACGGTCCGCGTCAGCAGAATGCCCAGCAGCAGCCCGCTTGTAACGGTGCCGACGGCTTTGCCTTGCTCGCTCGGAGCGGCAAGCGTTGCGGCGAGCGGGATCAAAATTTGCGGCACGACGGTCGTCAGCCCGACCGCGAAGCTAGCGGCATAGATCCAGATCAGATTTTGCGCCGCCGCAACGCCGATGAGCGATAGGCAGACGAGCGACAGCAGCACCGTAAGAAGCGTTTTGCGCTCCTTAATATCGCCTAGCGGTACGAATAGAAACATGCCGAGGGCATAGCCGATTTGCGTACAAGTGGAGATAAGGCCGACTTCGTCCGGCTGTACGCCGAACGATCGTCCAATATCGGCCAGCAGCGGCTGGTTGTAATACAGATTGGCGACGGTCATCCCGGCGGTGAACGCCATAAGCAGCAGCAAGCCGCGGGTGAGCCGTATTCCGGATGAAGAATCAAGTGTGGCGGTTTGTGCAGACATAGCAGGTAAAATTCCTTTCGCATCATTGCCGATCGAGAGCGGCTATTGTTACTATATAGCAAGTGTGTCCGAATGCGCTACGCATTCGGGTTGGACAGTTCAAGACGTACGGAGCTTGTGGACGGGTAAGCGTAGGGCAAGGACGCTTATTTGGGAGCGCGTATGGGGGAGTGCATCGGGTGTCATGCAGCCAAGTGCCTTGCGAAGACACTTATTCATGCGGCAATAGGCAGACCGTGCAGCTAAGCGCCCCTCCAAGACACTTATTGTGCAGCGTGAAGCGGAAATTACGTTCGCGCAGACGTGTAAGGGCTGTTGAGTGTTACTTAATTTCTGGAAGGAGGGGAGTACGGCGGAATAAGGTAAGTCGCCAGACGCTTACTTGAAGCAGCGAATGTGCTGGTCGTACGGCTAAGGGTCCCTCAGTAAGCTCTTCAAAATAACGACAGACGAAAGAGAAGACTGTTCCATCGATAAGGAGAGGTCTTCTCTTTCGTCTGTCATCTGAATTTTTACCCGAATCCTACGCCTGCGCCGGGAACATTCCCGTCGAGATGGCGATCCGGTTCCAGCAATTGATCGTGTTGATCGCCATAATGAGCGTGACGTATTCCTGCTCCGAGAAGTGCTCTCTCACGCTCTCGTACAGAGGCTGCGGCACGTCGGCCTCGGAGATGCGGGTGACGGCCTCGGCCAGCGCCAGCGCAGCGCGTTCTTTCTCGGTAAAGAACGGCACCTCGCGCCAGACGCTAATCAGATGGACGCGCTGCTCGGATTCGCCCATGCCGCGCAGCTCGCGCGTGTGCATATCGAGGCAGAAGGCGCAGCCGTTAATCTGGGACGCGCGGATTTTAATCAGCTCGTACAGCGTGCGGTCGAGGCCGGAATTTCGAATAAAGCTCTCCAGCTTCACCATCGTATTGTAAGCTTCGGGATTCGCTTCCATATGATTGATGCGTACGTTCATGTCGTTTCCCTCCAAGGATTTGATTTGATCGATCCGTTAATAAGACAATCCAGTTCCTTGATTTGTGACAGGGTTAACGAAACGTTCCGCGAATACGCGTTAATTTCTCCGGATTCGAGACGACGTACACGCTGCGAATGCTCCCGTCCGCGATATGATCGAAGCACATCGCAAGCATATGCTTGTCCGGTCGCACAAGAAGCAGTCCTTGCTGACCGCTCATGCGAATCGGATAGAGCTTGCCTTCGTAAGAGCCTTTGGCGAACAGGCCGCCGACGAACGCGGATATGCGCTCCCGCCCGATAATCGGGTTGATGGCGGAGCGGACTTTGCCGCCGCCGTCGGTAATCAGAATCGCATCGTCCGTCAGCAGCCGGAGGAACGGCTCGAAGCGACCGGTCTGCATACCGTCGGCGAACGCTTGAAGGTATGGCTCTGCCGCGTCCGGGCCGCTGGCGTCGTGCTCGATTCGATCATAAGCGTCAAGCTTGGCTGCGGCGCGGCTGAATATTTTGCGGCAGGCGGCTTCGGTTTTATCCAGCATCTGCGCGATCTCGTCATAGGCATAACCGAGCGATTCCTTCAAGACATATACGGCCCGCTCTCCGGGCGTAAGCTGCTGAAGGAGCACGAGCAGCGCATAGCCGAAGGTTTCGCGAAGCACCAACTGCTCGGACGGCTCGTCCGCCGACAACGAAATATCCGGCTCGGGAAGCCAGACGCCGGGATACGTTTCCCGCTGCCGTCTGGCGGAGCGCAGCATGTTGATCGAGCGGTTCGTGACCATTTTGACTAAATAGGCTTTCGGATGCCGGATCGCCGCCGGATCAAGCCCGCGCACCGACGCGAAGACGTCCTGCACGGCGTCCTCCGCATCCGCGACAGAGCCGAGAATCCGGTATGCATAGGCGGTTAACTGCGTTTTGTACGCCCGGTACAACTCGTCCAAGTCCATAGGGACCTCCTGAAAGGTAGAAAGATAGAATGCTTGAGATTATGATGCCTCGACGCCAAAATCGTTGGACTTGCCTAGCGCCAAGTCCAAGCCGCATGCTTCCGTTCGGCATATATTATACTATTTCAATCAAGAGAGGAGGAATGCGAATATGGGTAGATTAATTGACGGCCGCACCTCTCAGAATGCCAGCTTCGCCAATTCGATCGCCATCCCGATTCTGGTCGTGGATACGCCTCAATTGTTCGGCGTAATCGGCCTGAATACGGCAGGCGTGGGCGAATCGCCGCGCGTACAGCTTAAAGGAACGATCTGCGCCCAACTGCCGCTTGCGCTCATCGGCCTTACGGTTACCATTGTTCGGGGTACGCTGCCAACCGATCCGCTTGTCTATTCTGTCACTTCGACGTTTGAATTAAGCGTTCTCGCGCCGCAGGTTGTTACCTTCTCTGCCGATGATTTCGATCCGCCGATTCCGGAAAGCGGTCTGCTGGTGTACAGCGCTTTCGTTTCGTCGAACTTGCTTGGCACGATCCGCGTCGGCCCTGAAAACTTCGACGGTCTGCTTATCAGCGATTAAGTGCTCTACTGCTTATATTACCGAGCCGGTCGCCAAGACGGTATATCAACGGGCCGTACAAGCGGAGACAAGCCGAGAGGGGCCGATGCCGGGCTTTCTCGGCTTTTGTCGATGTGCGCTCTGCCGCATAGCCCCGGGACGCAGGGCAAGGCGGCTATGTACAAGGGTGGAATAATACATATATAATGGGCTTAATTCCTAATTTTTGAACGTGTGTGAACGATCCGATTCAATCGGAGGCAATCGATGCAGTCTCGGCGCCGCAACGCCGGACGGCGAGGAGGTTATGATGCAGTTCGCCAGATTTGTACAAAATAAGCGGGTGGCCGCGGGAGCCATCCTGCTGCTCGCGGCGGCCATACTATTCTTGTTCGACAGTTTCTCTAAGGCGGAGACGAGCGTCGTCCCGGCGGATACGGCCGATCTGAAACGGGCGGAGCTCAACGTATTGATCGATCAGTGGCAGACGGAATCGGAAGGGAGCGCCTTATCGTCCAATCCGAACGACTATATGAACACGTCGGCTTTCGGGCGGATGACCCGGCTAAGCGCGGACTATCTCCCGTATATCGTCGAACGGATGGAGCAGGACCAGTCGCTGACCGCGTTCGTGCTGACGAAGGTGGCGACGGAGATATCCCGGTCGAAGGAAGTGGCTGCTTTTCAATTCGAAACCCCCGGCGGATTCGTAAAGCAGTGGAAAAAGCTCGAGCAGAGCATTCCCGCCCGCTATGCGGCCATTCGGGACGAGGCTGCGGCCGGGGACGGATCGTCGCCCGAAGCGATACAAGCAGCCGTCGAGCTGGGCGTGCTCGCCGTTCCGTACATTATTGAAGATATCGAGTCCGGGCATGTCGGCCTTGCGCCCGCTATATCGCAGCTTCTGCCCGAAGAGAATCCGCCGGTTGGAAGCAGCGCGAAGGCATGGAAGAAGTGGGCGAAGGGAGCCGGGATGAAGTACGCCGCGTTGGCGGCAAATAAGGTTGAGCAGTAGGCGCCAGAGTACGAATCGAGCGTAAAGGTCGAGCTAGGCATACGGGAGACGGGAGAGGTCCTCAGAGCAGAGGACGCTTAAAGCGCAGGGCTTGGGCTTGGCCCGTCGTCTCCGGCCGCGTCGTTGCTTCTCTCCGGACGGTTAGGGAAAGGCACATTCCTGCATAAAGGGTATGAATAGGCTTGTCTGGTTGTAGAATGCGAACAATGGCTGTATGAAATACAGGGCTTCCCGCCGCCTGCTCGGTCCGAACAGCAGAGAATGAACGAATTTTCTGTATGCCGTACAGGAATTGGGGCATCAAGCCGCCTATTTAAGAAGAAAGCCTGCACGCCGTGCAGGCTTTTTCTTCCGTTCTATCTTAGTAGAAACGGTTGAATAGAACGGTCGGACCCATCGGGGTGAAAGAATAGCATAGCATTGGCCTCGAGTGCCGGGAATCCGTTGCGGATAGCCCGGCATTTGGTTATGGGCTGGATGGATTCAATCGCTTTCATTCGTGAAATCAAAACGTAATATTCCAAGACGGGAGCATCATGTTCTATTTTGTAACCTCGGAAATAGTAGTTATCAAATAAGCCTCCATATTGCGAGCGGCCGGCCGGCGATGCATCGATGGGGATTGGTTCAGCGAATCCGAATTGCTACGGGAGTGAGACCATGAAGGATTATCAGGCGATCAAATGGCGCAGATGGTTTATCAGACTTGCGGTCATCGCAGTCATTGTCATGCTCATGTGGGCCGGGGCGCCGAAGACGTGGCAAGTTGCCTACAGCCTGCTCGGCCTTGCCTTGAACCTTGTATTCGCCATGATGTTCATGATCGTCCAGTTCGTCGCGCTGTTCTGGTTTCTGGCGCGCGGACGAACGTACTGGATTTTGCCGGGCGAGACCGGCTCCACATGGGACGACTACCGCGGCAATCCCGAAATTGTCGAGAATGCGAAACGGATCGTGACGCTGCTAAGGGGCGTCAAGTCGTTTAAAGCGATGGGCGGCGAGGCGGTGCGGGGGCTGCTGCTGTGCGGCCCGCCGGGCACCGGCAAGTCGTATCTGGCCCAGGTTATCGCCAACGAGGCGCAGGTTCCGTTCGCGTACGCCTCGGCGCCGAGCTTTCAGAATATGTTTTTTGGCGTCGGCAATCTGAAGGTGATGAATCTATATAAGAAAGCCCGCAAGCTCGCGAGAATTTACGGCGCCTGCATTATTTTTATCGACGAGATCGATGCGATCGGCATGAAGCGTCAGGGCGGCGGCGGAGCGGGCATGATGGGCGGCATGATGGGCATGGGCGGCGCCGGTCTGCTGAACGAGCTGCTGCTGCAGATGGACCCGCCGAATCTTGATAACACGAAGATCGCCAAGCTGCTGCGCTCGCTCGGGTTGCGGCGCAGGAAGGCGGAGCGGCCGGCCGTTCTGACGATCGGAGCGACGAACCTTCCGGATGTGCTCGACGATGCGCTGCTTCGTCCCGGACGGTTCGACCGGAAGCTGTGGGTCGATTCCCCCGATTTCGACGGCCGAGTCGATGTGTTCAAATATTATTTGAAAAAGGTTCGTCGCGGCGCGTCGCTGACGCCCGAGCGGGCCGCGCTCGATACGGTCGGCTACAGCCCGGCCCAGATCAAGCATATCGTCAACGAGGCGGTCGTCATCGCGCACCAGCGCGGCGGCAAGGTGACCGGCTATGCGGATTTTCGGGTCGCAATGGAGACGTATGAATGGGGCTTGAAGCAGCCGCTTCGCTCGATGAGCGAGGACGAGAAGCGGAACGTGGCGTATCACGAGGCCGGTCACGCGGTGGCCCAGTATTTGCTCAAGCCGCATGAGCGGGTCTGGAAAGTGACGATTATACGCCGCGGCGGTGCGCTCGGGCTCGCGGCGACGAAGCCGATGAGTGAGCGTTACAACCGCAGCGACAGCGAGATTCTTGCGGCGATACAGGTATGCCTCGCGGCGCGTGCGGCCGAGGAAGCGTTTCTGGGGAAGAAGCTGAACGGCGTCACCTCGGATCTGCGGCAAGCAACGGAGCTGGCCGGCGCTTATCTCGGCGTTGTCGGTATGGGCGACGAGCTGTTCAGTTGGCTGGCGTTAGGCTCCAGAGTCGAGGGACTGCGCGCGCTTCGTCCGAAAATTAACGAGTTGCTGACCGACCAGATGAATCAAGTGAAGAGACTGCTTGAGACGCATGCGGAATTTGTCCATATCATTGCGAAGGAGCTGCTGAAGCAAGGGGATTTGACGGGAGAGGAGATCGAACGCCTCTATGCCGATGTGTACGGGCACGCGCGGCCGGAGCCGCCGGTTGTGAAGACGTATGCGCAGTTCGACAAGCTTGGGCGGAGCTCGAAGGCGGATGCGATTGCGGATGAGCATACGGAGACGGAACACGCGCAGAGCGAGCGTTCGGACGAGGAAGAGGACGGGGATGGCAGGCCGGAATCGGACCGCTGCGTAAGCGGGTAAATGCACGCGGGCTCGCCGCGAACGGCAGGCTGCGCAGCGAGCGACTGGCGGCGAGGAGACGACTCCTTGAGCACACGGCAGGTTGCGCTTGCCGTTGCCAAGGAGTCGTTGTTGAGATGAGCGGGCGAAATATTTTATGTCGTAGAGATGTGCTTCGCGTAAGCGTCGGGCGACTTGCCGATCATCGACTTAAACGTTTTGATGAAATGCGCCTGATCGTAAAAGCCGAGCCGCTGGGACAATGCCGCCCAATCGGTCGGCTCGCCCTTCTCCAGCAGCTCCGCCGCCTCTTGCAGCCGGCAGCGTTGAATGACCCATTTCGGGCTGACGCCGACATAGCGGGAAAAAAGACGCTGAAGCGCCCGCACGCTCATGGCGGCTTGCTCCGCCATGTCCTCGACGCGGGTTATCTCTCGATTGGCGGCGGCAAGCCGGATGATGCGCTGGATTAGCTCCACGTTGTCATCCGACGCGGGGAGCCGCTCCAGCAAAAATTGCTCCGCAAGCCGCGCCATTTGTTCGCCGTTCGCCTGCTGCCACACTTGCGCGGACACCGCTTCCACCGCGGGACCGAGAATATCGCGCGCCTCATAGGCCCGCCCGGTTAGCAGCGAGACGGGCTGCTGCCAGAACGGGTAAAAGCCGCCGGGTCGGAACTTGACGCCGAGCGTCATGCCCGTATCCTGAATAACGCGCGTGTAAGTCGTTCGCGGAACGCCGTATACGCCTGCGAAGAGGGAGCTTCCCTCCCGCTCGAAGGACAGATTGACGCTAGGGAACGACAAAATCGTCTGACGGTACGGAGGCTGGCCGGTCAGATCGTAACGGACCGTCCAATAATGCTCGATATAGGTTGCCAGAGCGGCAGCCGGCGTATAGCGGTCCAGCTCGAATTTGCTTTTGCTAGCGGCGGCCTTCAGTATGCCTTTATCGGACGGCTGGCTTATCAGCTCCACGTGAGCGTTCCCCCATTCTATCGGTGGCGTTGCCGGGTGTCGCGTTTTTACAATACTTTCTACGCGGACGTCTACATAGTTGAATCTACCAGCTTCATGCTGTTCGCGCAACGGAAGACCGAGTGAAGGGGAGGATTATCAAATGGAAGCGCTGAAATATGAAATTTATGTCGATGCGGCGCCGGAGCGGATTTGGAACGTTTACTTGTCGGAGGAAGGAACGAAGGCCGTATTCTTCGGCAGCGTCCTCCAGTCGACGTTCGAGAAGGACTCGGCTTACCGCTATGTAGGACCGGGCAACGACGGCGACGAGACGGTGCATGTCTACGGCGCCGTGCTGGCGTTCGAGCCGCATCGCCTCATGAGCTTTACGGAGCATCCGGGACCGTCGTACCGGGACAATCATGCGGAGCTGGAGACGCGAATTACGCTGACGTTGGAGCCTGTCGGCGCTTGTACGAAGCTCACGCTGGTGAACGATCAATGGCCGGACAACCATCCGTCTTACGAGAACACGAAACAAAGCTGGCCGATGATCCTCAGCAGTCTGAAGTCTTATGTGGAGTCGGGCAAGGCGCTCAATTTTGGATTCTAAAAGGGGATAAAAACGCTTGAAGCGGCGCAGGACAAGGCCGCTTCAAGCGTTTTTTGCGCTGCTGATAACATACAGAGTAGCGGCCCTGCAATCCGCTGCAAGTGCGGCTGATTTAAGTAAGGTTCAATGTCGCTTAATGGCCCTTGCTGTGGAGTATGCGTCGAATAAGAGTCCCATAAGCGAGAGTGAATTGCTGCTCGCCCTTTAAGTAATGCACAACGTCGCTTAATCCGCATACTACCGAGCAAGCGCCGAATAAGAGCCCCCAAAAGTTACTTAACCCCTATCGAAACCCCCAGCAACGTGCGAAATGATGGGAATAAGCCCCGTACCGAGACACTTAAAGCGCGTATCTGGAACGGAGAACAGGCGGAAGCGTCTTTCATAGTTACTTAAATCCCCGGTTGGCGGGTGCGAGCGTCTTTCATAGTTACTTAAATCCCCGGCTGATGGGTACGAGTAGCGGTATAAGCGAGAGCGAATTGCTGCTCGCCCTTTAAGTAATGCACAACGTCGCTTAATCCGCATACTACCGAGCAAGCGCCGAATAAGAGCCCCCGAAAGTTACTTAACCCCTATCGAACCCCCCAGCAACGTGCGAAATGATGGGAATAAGCCCCGTACCGAGACA